>Ga0209324_10000089_pt1 | contig 55280 bp, 58 predicted proteins | sample Rifsed19ft3_FD_184015 | JGI IMG/M metagenome (GOLD analysis project Ga0209324, IMG submission 184015) | Soil microbial communities from Rifle, Colorado, USA - sediment 19ft 3 (version 2) | ecosystem: Environmental > Terrestrial > Deep subsurface > Rock core/Sediment | place: Rifle, Colorado...
AGACTACACCCTTCCCAATCAAACCGCCTTAGTGGTTCCTCCCAAGAATCCCAAAGCCTTAGCCCGTGCCATCCTCAAACTCCTCAAAGATGAACCACTCTTAAAAGACATCTCTAAAGCTGGCTACCAACACATCAAACAATACAGTTGGGGTAAAGCAACCAGGAAGTTAGAAAAGGTATTTAAGGAAAATTTATCAAATGGCAAAATTTAAAAATAAAGAACAAATTATTAATCTCACAATTGCGGTTTTAGCAACCTCGGCAATACTAATTAGTTATTGGTTTTGCCAATCAGTTTTGAAACTTTCCAGTTCTCAAACCTTGATTATTTTAGTGATTGAATATTTTATTTTAATGCTGGGATTGCTTTTTGCCCAAAAACCAAGTTTGGGGGTTTTAGTGTTGATAGCGGTGCTGCCATTTGAGCGTTTACCTTCTCTGGAAATTGCCGGCTATACGGTTAAAATTAATCAACTAATTATTGCGGCGACGGGCTTGGCGTATTTGATTTTTATCATTAGAAATAAATCTTTTAAACTCAGAGCGCCTGAGATTTTTTGGTGGCTGATGCTTTTTTTAGTCAGCTTGATGGTGTCAGCCGTTGGCGCAGAAAATTTAACTCGAACGGCGCTCGTTTTTGGTTTTACGCTTTTGGCGATTTCGGGATATTTTTTAATTGTACAATTAATCGATAACATCAAAAAACTAAAACTTGCCCTCAATATCATTTTCGGCGTTATCGTGGTAATTTCACTTTTTGGCTTATACCAATATTTGGGCGATAAATATGGGCTATCTACCAGCTGGACTGGTTTGCGCCTTGAATATACTCATTTAGTCTTAAGTTTCCCCAGAATTCAGGCGACATTTATTGAACCTTTATTTTTTGCAAATTATTTAATCTTTTCCTTGAGTATTACCGCAGTTTTGTTTGTGTCTGATCAAATTAAAATGAAATGGTATTTTTTAGCGATTTTTTTTGTGATTCTGTTAACTGATTTTTTGCTCACTTCAAGCCGAGGCGCCGCGATCGGTTTGGCAGCGAGTTTTTTGCTAATTTTAATCTTTAAGCTAAAATCTTTTTGGTCAATTAAAAAACTCATTTTTATTATTTCAGTTTTTGCCATCACCTCAGGCTCGGTCTTAATTTTATTAGGACCAGCCGCCAAGCAATTTTTTGTCCATAGCCAAGCGCCGATTAAAAGCACAAATGAACCATCTTCGCAAGAAAGACTTTCTAATTATCAGCTCGCCCGTAAAGCTTTCCTGGAACATCCAATTATTGGTCTTGGTCTGGGAAATTTCGGGACTTATTATAATCAACAAACTAAAACTACGGCTCCGACCTGGCGGATAGTCAATAATCAATATCTGGAAATATTAGCTGAAACCGGGACAATTGGTTTTTTGGCATTTGCAGGTTTGCTTGTGGTGATATTTATTAAATCTTTTCAGGCATATTTTATCAGCAAAGATAAATGGCTTAAAGCGGTTATTTTAGGTGCTATTTGTGGTTTTATGGGCATTTTGGTGCAATTTAATTTCTTTTCGACTTTATATATAATTTATATTTGGGCTTTTCTCGGTTTTTTAGTGGCGGCCCAAAAAATTGCCAACCTGCAAAAATCATCTTGATTATTGAGGATTAATGAAATTAAAAACCGCTAAACGCTTAATTTGTCCAGCCTGTGGCTTAGATAAATTAAAAGTTTTAATTCAAAAACAAGATTTAAGAGAAATTAGAATCGCAAAAATTGTTTGTCCAAAATGCGGTAAAAGTTATCATATTAATCAAGGGATTGCTGATTTTTTGATCAAACCCAGTCAGGGGATTGTTAAAGAAAAAAAGGGCTTAAAAAAGATTGCTGCAGTAATCAAAGCTAAAAAATGGCTCGCAGATCCTGAATTTATTAAATTGCCAAAGATTAAAAAAAGGAAAAATATTGGCAAGATACGGCGGCAAATTACGATCAGGTGATTGGACCAATCAAATTTACAGCCCACGACCAAATTTTAGAATTAGGCGCGGGAATTTGTTGGTTGTCGGCGCTTTTGGCCCAAAAAAGCCAGCAGGTGATAGCTTTTGATATTTCGAGGGTTAAATATCAAGGCTTGGAAACAGCAGAAATAATTTTTAAATACTTGCCAAAAATTTTCTTTGAGCGAATTTTGGGCAATATGCAAGCTTTGCCATTTAAAAATAACTCTTTTGATTATGTTATCGTCTCAGCTTCTTTGCACCACGCTGATGATTTAGCGACAACATTTGCAAGAAATTAGTCGGGTTTTAAGAAAAAATGGCCAGCTGATGGTGATTAATGAACCGGTGCGTGGCTGGTTAAGATGGCGGCAAAACTTTGGCGCTAAAGAGAAAAAATTATATGGTGTCAATGAACATCTTTATTCCTAATTATATATGGGATAATGTTTTGTGGGAAAACGGCTTTGTTCCAAAAATATTTTTTCCAGATTCAACAAGACTAAAATTAAACCAGCTCCGAAATAGTCAAAAACTAATTCACAAAATCATTTCTTATTTTTGGCAAAATAAATTCATTCAAAAATTAATTAGCCGAACTGGCCTGGCAATAACGATGACTTTGCTTGGCTTGCCATTAAATTTAATCGCCCGCAAAAAATCAACCATGCGACATTTTTGATATGGGCACGGCATGATATAATAAAAAGCAGTCCCTGAACCTATTCTATCTTTTTGGGACATGATTGTGCGTATCATATTATAAGGAGAAAAAATAACCATTGGACAAATTGCACGAAAATTATTTGGGAAATATTTCCATATCTTTGGACGAATTTATCGATCAATTTTTGTTGATTTAAATGCCGTGGCGTATTCAATTTCGCCTCATATCCACCAAAAAGCAACAATTGTTGATGTGGGAGGAGGTGATGGCGAACCGCTGAATTATTTGTTATCGCTAAGACCTGATATTAAAGTGATCTTGATTGATCCAAGCCCAGGTATCGGTAATCTGGTCAAGAAAGAATATTTGCCCAGAGTCGAACTGTACCCCAAAACTTACATGGCTGAGTTTAAAATTAAAGATAAACTCAAACCTTATGTTATCTTGATTAGCGATGTAATTCACCATATTCCCCAAAAAGCGCGAAAAGAATTTTTTTCCGAACTAAAAACGATGGTTGGTGACCAAAATGAGGTGAGAATAATTATCAAGGATATTGAACCAGGTTTTTTCAGATCGTCCTTGAGTCGCCTCGCCGACCGGTATATTAGCGGGGATAAGAAAATGTCACTTATCGGACGTCGAAATATTTCCAAAATAATGTTGAAAACTTTTGGGAAGAATATCACGATGAAAGAAACAACCCTTTTTAAAATAGACAAGCCGAATTATGCCTTAGTATTTATCTGCAAACGAATCTAGAGTATTTTATGATATGTTATTGATTTTAACAAGATAATCAGCTATAATGCAGGCACCATGTTTATCATTTATAATTTATATAATTTAGGTCTCAGCCTATTATTTTTTTTGATCAGTTTTGGGGTAGGCAAAAAAATTCTCAACCGGTTTAAATTTAGTTTTAAATCGCTTTTGGAAAATTGGTTGTTTTCAACCGGATTAGGTTTAGGGTTGATCGGGATTCTAATTTTTGTTATTGGCTCAGTTTCTCTATTATATAAACCGGTGATTTGGGGGTTGACCGCGGTTTTGCTAATTTGGACATTTGGGGAAATCTGGACCTTTTTAAAATCGATCCCTTATCGAAAAATTAAGTTGCCAAAAAATGTCTTTGGTTTGTTTATTGCTCTTGGCTTTGTTTTTTTGGTTTTTTATTATTTAATGGGCGCTTTGGGCCCGGAAAAAAATTTTGATGCTTTATGGTATCATTTAACTGAGCCTAAGTTATATTTGCAAAATCATCAAATTAGATTTATTAATTGGGGTTGGTTTAATTTAACCTCGGCTTTTCCACGCTTAGTGGAATCATTATATGTTTGGGGAATGGCTTTTACCAAGACTGAAACTATTGCCAAGTTAATTCATTTTAGTTTTGGAATTATGGCCACGCTGACAATTTATGCAATTGGCAAAAGATTTTTCCAGCCTAAAATTGGTTTGTTGGCAAGCTTGATGTTTTATTCTTTGGCAGGAGTTGGTTTTGCTTCGCAAACTGCTTATGTTGATTTAGCAGCGGCCTTTTTCGGTTTAATGACTTTTCTGGCTTTTTATTGCTGGCTGGAAAAATCCAAAGATAAAAAATGGTTAATAATTTCGGCAGTATTTTTAGGATTTTGGTATGGCGTAAAAATATACGGCGTGATCACTTTGTCAATTTTAAGTTTCTTGATCTTGTGGCAAAAAGAACCACGTTTGAAAAATTTCTTGATTTTTGCTGGGACTTTTTTAATTATTTCTTCGCCTTGGTGGTTAGCCGCTTTAATTCAAACCGGCAACCCGATTTATCCAATTTTATCAGTTTCGCCGGATTGGGAACATGCCGAAGCTGGGACAAGCATGGTGAATTGGTTTTTGAGCGGGGCGGTTAAAACTTTGCCAGCTTTAATTTGGCGGACTCTAACCCAAGAAATCGCTTTTTTGGCTTTGATAATTCCGGCGTTATTTTATTGGAAAAAAATGCCAGCTTTGGTTAAAACGACCTTAATTGTAACCGTGCTTTGGTTCTGGGGCTGGTCCTTTATTCCAGTTCGCGATCCGCGCTATTTTATGGCCGCCGCAGGCTTGGGCTTGTTGGTAGTAGCTTGGTTCGTCTTTGAGATTAAAAATGGTTATTTAAAATGGACAGCCTGGATTGTCTTGATTTTAATTTTATATAGCAATCTTCTTTTGCAAAAACAAAATTCACTATTATTTTGGCCGGTCTTTTTTGGCCAAGAAAAAAGAGCCGATTTTATCGCCCGGGTAGTAGAACCGGATCCATGGCAATTTTACGATTCCAAACATTTTGTCCGCCAAAATTTACCGACCGGTCAAAAAGCTTTGGTTTTTAATGTTTTTTGTCCATTTTATATTGATTTTCCTTATTTTGACGCTTTTCAGCTCAAAAACCAAATTGGGGCGGTTAATTCTCAAGAGCTGAAAAAAGAATTAAAAAAGCAAAACATCAATTTTGTGGTGATGAAAACTACGGCGACTTTTATCACCAATGAGCCAAATTTTCATGGCTTATTAAAAATGATTTTGAAAAATGAAAATAACCGGGATAAAATATTAGCAGATCCAAATTTCAGCCAAGATTTTACTAAAGTTTATGAACAAACTTTTTCTGCCGGCGGTTGGCAGGTTTATAAAATTAATTAATAATATTGTGAGACGTAAGTTATAAAATGAAGACGTTGAGAGCAAGTATCATTATTGTCAGTTACAACGCCAAAAATGACTTAGCAGTATGTCTGAGAACGATTTTTGAATTTACAAAAACTAATTTTGAAATTATCGTGGTTGACAATGCTTCGACGGATGGCAGTGGCGAAATGGTGGCGAAAAAATTTCCCAAAGTTAAATTAATCGAAAACCGCCAAAATCTCGGATTTGCTCAGGCAAATAATCTGGGGGCTAAAATTGCTCAGAGCGATTATTTGGTTTTGTTAAATCAGGATACTTTAGTGAGCCGGGACTGGCTTTTAGAATTATTGGCGCCATTTTGCCAGGATAAAAAAATTGGAATTGTTCAGCCAAAAATTAAAATCTATCGAAAAAATCAAATTAATTCAACTGGTTCCCTGACCCATTTTCTGGGTTTTACTTGGGCGGGAAATTGTTTTGAGCCTGATTGTGGCTTTGAAAAAAATGCCGAAATCTTTAGCGCCTCTGGCTGTGTTTTGGCAATTAGGCGAAAGTTGTGGCAAAAATTAGGCGGTTTCGATCAAGATTATTTTATGTATTTAGAGGATGTGGATTTAGGCTGGCGGACGAGATTATTAGGCTATAAAATTATTTTTGCGCCAAAATCGATAATATATCATAAATATCATTTTTCAAAAGGCGACTATAAGTATTTTTATTTGGAAAAAAATCGATTGGCGACCTTATTTAAAAATTACTCAAGTGTGAGTTTGTTAATATTTTCGCCAGCAATCATTTTGAGCGAATTTATACTCCTATTATACTTTATTCCTAAAGGAAAATTAAAAATCAAACTTCGCGGCTTGGCGGCCTTTTTTGCGAGTTTGCCAAAAATTTGGCAGAAAAGAAAGAAGATTCAAAAAACGAGAAAAATTTCTGACCAAAAAATATTTTCGCAATTTTCCACCACCCGCCAACTTTTTCGGGCCGTAAAAAAAACTGGACTTTAGTGTAAGTTAACAACCCTAAGGTTCATGAGCTCAATATTATAATAGACCAAAAAAGCTGCACTAATCATAATTACCAAAATTGTACTTAATTTAATTAGGGCTTGGAACCAATTTTTTTGTTGCCGGGCAAATTTCCAAGTTAGGGCAAAAATAAAGGCTAAGGTGGCGAGAAAATATAAGGGCAATAAAATTAGCCAAGAAATTTTTTTGAAAAAGAAAGGTTTGAGTTGGCTGAAGCGGTTTAAAAGGGTGTTGGTGAATTGGCCATAATTTTCTTTATAGTAAATTTTAAAAACCATATCAAGATTAGTTTTTTTGCCCTTTAAAATCAAATTGCCGTTTTCATAATTTGCATCAAGCTTTAAGGTTGAAACGGCGTTGCCGGGAAATGAAGTTGGTGATTCTAAATAAAAATAATAATCTTTGTTGGCGGAATCTAAAATTGGCTTAAAACGGAAGTTGATAAAGGCCATGTCATGGATATTTTGGGCGTTAAAATTGCCTGACCTTAAATCGATTTTTGAGCTGGTACTTTCGCGCAAATGAAAAATAATTTCCTGATTATTAAGACGAGGGTAGGTAGCAAATAAAACTGAGATTTGAGCCAAATTATTATTATCAGCGTGAAAGGTTTGGCCAAAAGTATTAAGGCCCCTAATTTCTCCCAGGGCTGGTTTTTTTCTCTCGACTGATCTTGAAAAGCCATTAATTTGGTTGAATTGTAAATAGTCATTATTAAATAAAAAACCGAGAGAAATAATTAACAAAAAAATTGAAAAAAGAGTCCCAAAAATTATGGCAATAATTTTTTTAGAAAATTGTGAATCGATTTTTTTTATCATAAATAATACCTGGGAATTATATATTGGAATAGACAAATAAAGTTATAAAAAATTATGCCTAAGCTTAAAAATAGATATAAAGATGGGTGATATTTTTTGGGCAGCCATGTTTGGATCCCAATGATAAAAAAAATGGCTAAAATTCCCAAAACCGGAAAATAATATCGGCCCTGTGCTGGAAAAATATATTTAGCAGTTGTAACTAAACGATTGTAAAATAAATAAACATAAAATAAATCTAAAATAATTAAATTTGCTGCTAAAAAAATATATAAATAGAGATTTTTGATAAACGGATTGTTGGTTTTAATTTTTTTAACACACTTTTTATAAAGGCTGGTGACAAAATAAATAATTGTACCCACAAAACTTAATTTAACCAACCAGTTCAAGCTATTTTGATAAATATTATCAACAACATTATTCGTCCAAGCAAATTGTGCCCAAAAATAACCCAGCACAAATCTTAGTCTGGTGCCATAAATAAATTTAAGATATTCCCAAATTGATAAATGAGCAAATTGTGTATCAGTTGTTCCAGAAGCTTGATATCCAAACCAGCCATGGTAAATAATTTTATTTCGAATAAGCCACCAGCCAGTAGTCAAAAAAATAATTCCCAAAGCAATGGCTAAATATTTGAGGGAATTTTTAAAATTATTTCTTTTTCTGACAAAATTTATTAAATAAATAAAAATTAAAATTGGAATCATAATAGCGGCTTGTGGTTTTGCCAAAATTCCGAGCGAAGTAGCGATCCCAATCCATAACGCGGACTTAGTCGAACTCTGGGATTTTAGTTCACGAATTCCTAAATAGGTTAACCAAACAAAGGCAAGATTTAATAAGTTATCATTATTAATAGTTGAGGACATTAAGGTAAAAAGTGGCTGAAATGAAACTAAAGTCGCAACTGTAAATGAAAATAATTTATTTTCAGAAACTTCAAAAGCAATTTTATAACTTAACCAAACCGTTAGAATGCCCAGAAAGATTAATAATATCCGAATTGCGAAAAATCTCACCAAAAAATTGGTAGAATAAAATATCTTATAGATTCCCGCCCCCATTAAATAATAAAGTGGAGGATATGATTGGGCAGAAAAAGCTGTGATTGGTGAGGCGGGAGCGCGGTTTATATTTTGATTTAGAAGATTTTCTCCAATTCCAGTTTGAGTTTGTGAAAATTTCGGAGTTTGTCTTATCGGCGCGTTTGAAATAAGCTTATTGACAATTTGATCTTCTTGAGAAGTAAAAAGTTTATCTTGCGGTGGGAGTGTGTTTTTTTCGGCAATATATTCAATATATTTATAATGATAATTTTCATCCCAACCTTGCCAAACTGGAACCAAACCAGCCCAAACAACACCCTTGATAATTATTAAAAACAATAATATCGACAATAGTTTATTGCTGGTTATTTTTTGCCAAATTAATATTAAAATTTTTCTAATTATTTTCATGTCTTTTTGGGTTTGTAGTTGGAATTTAACAAAAGATGACTAAATATTGGTCCCAAGGTAAATAGAATTATCATCGCAATGGCACGTTCAGCCACGGCTACTATTATTGCTTCGGCTGAGGTGACGTTGATAATTCGAGCTGATATTATCACCAAAGCTTCTTTGATGCCTAAGGCGCCAGGAGTCAGATTAATCAAAACCGAAAGTGCGGCCACGGTGCTAATGAAAATAGCTTTAAAATAAGTGATGTCAATATGAAAGACACGAAAACCAAGATAGTAAATCATTGAACTTAAAAACATATTGAGCAAGGAAAAACCTGAAAGTAATAAAACTAATTTATAATTTTTTCTAATTTTGTGCCAGCAATTTATGGCTAAAATAAATTTTTGAAGCCAGCGATTTTTGGAGGGTTTGAAGTTTGGTGAAAGAATGATTATCGCGGTACAAAAAACAAAAATTCCACCGAAAAGTAAGCTAATAGGTAAATTAAAGATACGATCAGACAAATAAAATTTCAGTAAGATTAAACCGGTGACAAGGGAATTTACGAAAAAGACAATAATATAATTTGCCGCCAAGGTACCGACAAACTCGGAATAGCTAAATTGATAATGCTTTTTTAAATAAAGAGCCCGGATAGCCATGCCACCGTATAAAAAAGTTAGATAATTAGTCATGCTGCTTATGATTGCGAGACCAAAATGTTCGAGAAAGCTTAATTTAATTTTGAATTCAAGCATCGTAAAATATAGAAAAAAGCCGATCGAAACAAAGACCATTAAATACATGATGATTAAAATAGCCAAATATGGCCAAGAGATAGACAAGAGAGGCGTAAAATCTGCCCGATGCTTAAAAACATAATAAGCCAACCAGGTGATTAAACCTGCCAAAACCATAAACGATAAAATTTTTTTATTTTTCATTTAGTTTCCTAAATATTAAACCATTTTTGTGGTTTATTTTTTGGTTGCTTGGCAAAATAGGATAGCCCCTTTTTCATTTTTGGTGGCTTTTTTTCTGGCAATCAAGTATAAAAATGGGAAAATTATCAATCTTTTCAGTTGGCTTCGGGTGGTATAGAAAGAATGAATTTTGTCTTGGGTGTCTACATAAAATAAATCATTAATTTTAAAACCCAAAGGGGTAAGAAGCTTCGTCATTTGAGATTTTGAATAACCTGTTCTGACATGACCAATTTCTTTTTCCCTTTTTTCAACAATTTCTCGATAAATACTTGGAACACTTAAAATCAAAAATCCTGACTGTCGCAACATTGAATTAAGTTTTTTAATAAATTTAGAATCATTTTGAATGTGTTCGATGATGTCTAAAGCAATAATACCGTCAAAATAATAATGATATTCTAATTTATTAACATCACTGGCGATAAACTTTGCTTTTAGTTGATGGATTTTGGCTATTTTTTGCGCTTGCCTCATCCTATTTTTTAAATCGACGCCAACCACATTTGCACCTTTTTCGGCTAAGATTAAGGCAAAATCTCCGATGGTGCAACCAACATCTAAAATTCTTTTACCTCGAATTTTATTCGGCAATAATTCCTTCGTGAATTTATATCTCAGTCTTTTGGCGAGCAAGGGTAATCCGAAAAGCCATAAATATAGAATAATCAACCATTTATTTTTCGGTTTTTTGATGATTTGCAAATATAATTTATTAATAATCTTCATCTTGTTTTCCAAGCCTTAATCGCCAGAAAAGCGGCATGTCTAGGATTGATTTTACCAAAGCTCGTCGGAAATGGATAGTAGCCAGAACCTAAAATTTTTTCAATTTTAAAACCTTTCTCTGTGCAAAATTCTTTTAAGCCCTGGTATGAAAAAACCCGTTGATGTTGCCATGATTGAGGAAAGGGCATAATTTGATTTTTATGAGGGGCTAAGGGATTTCCTATCGAAAATTTATTTGAGCTGATATTGGTGAGGGAAAATGGCTGCCAACCAAACATTAAAGCGAATATATTATGCCAACTTGCCAAATTTTCGGTACAAATGATGGCATATCCGCCCTTTTTTAAAATCCGGTGAATTTCTCCCAAAAAGGCGTCGGTGTTAGTTAGGTGCTCAATGACTTGATTTGCCAAAACGATATCAAAAGAATGCGCCGGAAAGGGGATTTTTGAATTCAAATCGCCCTTTTTGACGATAATTTTTCTTTTCTCGGCTTTTTTGATTTGGGAATTGATAATTTCCACGCCCCAGTTTTTTTTCGTGCCAATTTTTTTAGCCACTAATTTGGTAAATTTACCATCATCGCAACCCAAGTCTAAAAATTTCGCTTGGGGATTTTTTTGGGCTAAACGCAAAATATCATTTTCGTAACTCTTTTTAGCTTTTCGCCGCAGGCTTAGAAACAATTTTTTAATCATTTAATATTTCCTAAATAATTTTAATAAGATGCCCTTTAAGACGCCGGCGCCAAAAACACTCGTGATAATTGGTAAATAATACACTGAAAATATTAATTCTTTGGGATTATTTGAAATTAAGATGGCGATTAATAATAATATCATAAGCCACGAGGCAATTAAATATAAAAACCATAAAGGTTTAATCGCTAATATCAACAAAGCAGAAATTATTATAATAATAAAGAGCCAAAATAAATAATAAAATCTTCGGCTAGGCTGAAAATAATAATCCGTAAAACGGGGTGCGCGCTCAAAAAGGTGTTTAATTTGCTGTTTTACGTTTGACCTAAGATGATAAACTGGCTTAATCTTTGAGGTTTTTAATATTTTTTTCTTTTTAATAATATTCCAGAATAGCCTAACGTCGTCGGAACTGAATTTTGATAATTTTTTAGGTTGAGAGTCTATGAATAATTTTCTATTACAAAAAAAAATGGCGGTACCTTTGGGAACTTGATCGAAATTTTTCTTGCCAATTATTTCAGATTTAAGATTTTTTTTAAAATATTTCTTACCAAAAATTTTTTGGCGAATTAAGATCAAAACTTGATTATACGGATCAATTTTTCCTTTAATGGTGACATGGCCAATTAAGGGTTGATAATTAATTTGGCCAAGGGTTATTAAGGTATTTTTGTCTAAAATTCGGCGCACATCGACAAATAAAAGATTTCTAAAATTTGCAGCCTCAGCGCCTTTTAGCCGAGTTTTAAGTCGGCCTTGGTTTTTTCTGAGATTTATAATTTTGACCGGAAATTTTTTTATCACCTTTAGGGTATTATCTTTCGAGCCATCGTTGACGACAATGATCTCAAAATTTTTTTTAGGATAATTTTGTTTTAAAATTGCTTTCAGGCACCTAGCAATGACTTTTTCTTCATTGTAAACCGGGACAATGACAGAAATTTTCATTTGGCCGCCTTTTTCATCGTCACCACAAAATAACTGCCAAAATATTTTAATAGTGAATCAGCCAGTTTTTTTTCTAGAAATCGGTAAATTGGCGCTAAGACTGGGACGCGGAAGAAAAAATTAAAAGGCGTGATAATTCTAATGCCGCGAACCTTTTCTATTTTAACATTTTTGGGCAAATATGATTTGATTTTTTTCAAGCTGTCGTAGCGAATGTAAACATTGTCGCGAACCATAAAATGTTGAATAAAATTAGTCACAAATTTAAGACTATAAGGATTATAAAATTCTAAAACCACATAACCGCCATTTTTAGTGACTCGGCTGATTTCCAAGATCGCTTTTTTTATTTCTGGAACATGGGCTAAAACCTTAAAAGAATAGCTGATATCAAATGTTTGGTTAGGAAATGGAATTTGGGTGGCTGAACCTGTTTGAGCTTTGAGTTTTTTGCGTTTAGAAACAGCCACCATGCCAGGTGATAAATCGATGCCAAAAGCCTGTTTGGTTTTTTGATCCGCCATTTTGAGGATAATCCCGGTCCCACAGCCGATTTCTAAACTCTTTTTAGCTTTTAGAAAAGGCTGGATGGTTTCAAATTCTAAATCATTAATCACGGAATAATATTTACCGGTTCGTTCTTGGTCATAGCTGTGAGAATAATCATCGTAATAATTTTGGATTTTTTGCTTTTTTTGTAGATTATTTTCAACGGCTGTTAAATATCCTAAAATTAGCTTTTTCATATCAAAATTATCTTGAATCGTTTTTCGAGCCGCGATTCCTAGTTTTTTGATTTGGCTGGGATTTTTAGCTAAAAATTGAATCTGTCTTTTTAGGCCTTTTTCGTCTTTATAGAGTAAACCATTTTTTTGATTTTTGATAAGGCTGGAAAAAGCGGCGGTATTTGAGGCGATTACCGGGATGGCATTAGCCATGGCTTCTAAGGCAATATTGGAAAAACCGAGCACGGTTTTGGCAGATTTATAAGGCAGAACCACAAAATGACATTTTTTTAATTCCTCGAGTAGTTTTTCTTTTTTTAAATAGCCTAAAAATTTAATATTTTTATTTGATTTTACCGCAGATTTTACCTCGTCTTTTAAGGGACCATCTCCGGCTATAATGAGTTGAACTTTGGGCATATTTAATTCTTTAAAGGTTTGAATCAGCAAACCTATGCCTTTGAGCGGAGTAAGGTGGGAAAAGTAGCCGATTTTAATTTGCGAAAAATCTAGCTCTTTTTGTCCTGGGGGGTGATTTAAATTTAATCCTGGGGTCAGAGTTTGAGCTTTTAAGCCTTTATTGTTTAAAGTTTTAGTAATTTGTGGGTGAGTCGCATATATGGCGTCGTATTGTTGCCAAACCTTTTTGGTTAAAGGTAAAAGCCGATGAGTAAAATGAGTTCCTTGTTGAATAATAACTGGGGCCTTAGTTTTTAATTTAATGGGCAAAAAATACCAAGGAGTAATATTTGGATTGTGAACGCCGGATAAAATCCAGACCAAATCTGGATTAATTTTATTAATAATTTTGGCAGAAGATCTCGGGAAATTACCAGTAGTTTTAAAGATTTTAAAACCAGATTTCAAAATCTGGTTTGGTTCATGCTCGGTTTTTTTGGCGGAAATGACAGAAATTTCCGCTTTTTTAGCCAAGGATTCAGCTAAAGTGTAGGCAAAATCTGAGAGCCCGGAAACTCTTTTTGAAGGATAAAAATATTTACAAACAAGAGTAATTTTCATTTAACTCTTTTCTGCAATCAAACAAATTCTTCTTTGAAAAAATGGTTTAAAATATGGAATTTTCATCATCAGTTTTTCAAGTGTCGAAAAAACCGGAAAATGAGATGACTTGTAGAATAATTTATTAATTATAAAATTTAATTTTAATAATTCTTTTTTCAAGTCACCGGGACTCATTACGTTTACGTGGGTTGGATCTTCTTTTAAAAGAAGATTTTTTTTTCTCATCTTTTCAAATAAATGGTTTTTATTGGGAGTATAAATTATTAATTTACCGTCTTTTTTCAATAAACGCCCGCATTCTTTAAGGGTTTGTCTAAAAGTATGTTTGGTAAGATGTTCGACTAAATCGGCTAAAATTATTTTATCAAATTTTTGATCTGCAAAGGGTTGTTTATGAGCCGGGCATTGAATAAATTTAATATTACTAATTTTTCGTTTTTTTGCCTCATTAATACAGTTGTAAATAGCTATTTTAGATAAATCGGTGCCAATTACTTTTGCACTATAACGGGCGCATTCAAAAGCAAAGGTGCCATTTGCGGTTCCGATGTCTAAAATTTTTTCATCAGTCGAAATCGGCAGAATCATTTCCATAACATTTTTAATTTTATTGAGATAATGTTTTGCACTTTTATTTTTTTTGTTAAGGGCATTATTAAAATATTGTTGGCTGTATTCTCGACCCGAAATTTTTTCGATCAAAAAATTATTTTTTAAATAGTCAACAATGATTTGACTAGGATTGGCGGGAATATTTTTAGGTTTGAATTTTAATTGCTGATAATTATCTAAAAAATAATTTATAAGCCGGATTTTATATTTGGATAAAACGACATTTTTCCCTAAGCCTTCTTTACGTTCAGTGGCCTTTCTAAGTAACAAACAGGGTTTGCCCAAATAATAACACTCCTCTTGATTCGAGCCGCCGTCAGTCATAATAAATTCAGCATGATCTAACAATTTGATGAATTGAAAGTAATCATAGCGGGGGCGAAGCTCAATATTTTCGTTTTTCGCTAAGCGCGACCAAAAACCAAATTTTTTTAAATTTTTTTTGGTGGGCGGATGTAAAATTACTAAGACTTTAATTTTTAGAGAAGCTTTTTCAATAATTTCGATGACTTTTTCGAAGCTATTTCTATTAAAAATATTTTCAAAACGATGCGTTGAAACGATCGCAAATTTTTCCTTAGGAATATCAACCTTAATGTGATGTTCGTTTTTCAACGCTAATCTTAAAGCATCTAATAAGGTATTGCCATGGGTATTAATTTTGATGCCTCGATATTTTTTAAGATTTTTATAAGACCAGTTATCCGGACAAAAAAAGACATTTGACATCCGAAATACGAGCAAGCGGGTCAATTCCTCGGGAAAAGGATGCCAAAGATTAAAAGACCGCAAGCCAGATTCTAAATGCCCAACTTTTAATTTGGCAATTTTAGCCATGGCTGCGCCCAAAAAAGTGGAGAAGGTATCACCATGCACCAAAACAATTCCAGACCGATCGTTTCGAAAAATTTGTTTTTTATGGAGAATGGTTTTGGCTAAAATTTTTATCGACCAGGTAATCATTTTGGGAATCGAGGTAATATCCGGTCCGTGGTATAAAACTACATCAGGATTTTTTAGGTTAAAAATTTTTCTTAAATTTGAGATTGTTTCTTGATGTTGACCGGTAAAAATAAAATTAAAAGGAATTTTCCTTTTTTTTAGCTCCACCATCACCGGAGCAGTTTTAATCAATTGTGCTTTGGTACCAACCACAAAATGAATCATTATTTAAAATATCTTTTTTTCTCAAAATATAGTATTTTTTCTTGGTTTAATCTTAATCTAAACAGCATTTCCGCTATTAGGGCTAAAACAATTAATAGAAAGCCGACGATCATTAATAACATTGAAACATAGACATAACTAACATAAGGTGAAACATGATGAGTAATGAGCCAGCGAATAAAAATAGACAAACCGCCCAAAAATCCAGGTAAAAATAAAACCATACCTACACAACCAAAGAATTTTAAGGGTTGGTAGTCTCGAAAGCTTCTGAGAATGATTTTAAAAACTTGCCAGCCGTAGTTAAAAAGATTTTTGGCAATTCGAGATTTACGGTTTTTAAAATATTTAACCGCGATTAGGACTTCGCCAATTTCTAAATCTTTAGCGGCCAAATCTAAAAACATTTCTTGGGTGTAAGTAAATTTACCAAATAAATTTAAATTTAACAAGGCTTCGCGAGAAAAGGCGCGAAAACCGCAAGAAACATCATAGACTCGTTTTTTGATTGCCCAACTAATAAATTTAGCTAAAATTTTATTGCCGAGCAATTTTGCGCCTGATAAATTTTTAATTTTGCGATTGTCAATAAATCTCGAACCAGTCACGAAATCTGCTTGGCGGTCTAAAATTGGCTGGATTAGCCGGGGGATATCTGAGGTGGAAAACTGGCCATCCGCATCAATATTCACCATAATATCCGCTTTTAATTTTAAGGCTTGATTGATGGCGGTACGCATTGCTTTTCCGACACCAAGATTTTTAGGGTGAGAAACCACATAATCGGCGCCGGCTTTTTTAGCCACCTGAACCGTTTTGTCGGTTGAGCCGTCGTCAATAACCATCACTTGAACCTGATTAATGCCTTTAATTTTTCTGGGAATTTGGGAAATGACTTTGGCAATATTTTCCGCTTCGTTTAAAGCGGGAATATTTACAATTAATTTCATAATTATCGTCCAATTCCTTTATATGGAATACCTAATTGTTGAATTTTGTTTTTGCCTAAACTGTTTTTGCCATCAACGATCGCAATAATTTTGTTTCTTTGCCAGGTTTCAGGTTTAATGTTGATAAATTCATCGTGATCAGTGGCTAAAATTACAGCTTGGCTTTTTTTTAAAATTTCTGCCAAACTTTTGCAGGTGGAAATTTCCGGCACATATGGATCAAAAGTTTCAAAACGAATCTTTTTTTGTTTTAAAATTTGGACAATTTTTAACGCCGGGCTTTGTCTTAAATCACCGACACCTTTTTTATAAGATAAGCCTAAAACGCCGACTTTTACTTGATTTAATTTTTTATTTTGTTTTTTGAGTAAAATTGAAAGTTGTTGAACTGTGTAACTAGGCATAGAATTGTTAATTTTTCGAGCCAGTTTCAAAAAGCGATGGTTAAAGCCGACTTTAGCCGCTTTTTGAATTAAATAATATGGGTCAACGCCAATGCAATGGCCACCTACTCCACAAGAGGGATAATGAGGCAAGAAAGCAAAGGGTTTGGTTGAGGCGCCTTTAATAACTTCTAAGACATCAATGCCCAAAGTGTCAAAAGAACGCGCCAATTCATTGACATAAGCGATATTGATATCACGAAAAGTATTTTCAACGATTTTGGTCGCTTCAGCTTCTTTAATGCCCTTGGTTTTATAAATTTGGGCGGAAATAATATTGGAATAAAATTTATAGGCTAAGTCGCGGCTTTTGGTGTTAATGCCACCAACAACTCGGGGGATATTATGAATCGTCCATTTGGTATTGCCCGGATCAATTCTTTCTGGACAATGGGCATAATAAAAATCTTCGCCAACTTTATATCCAGAACTCTCTATTATAGGAATGATAACTTCTTCGGAGGCGCCAGGGTTGACGGTTGATTCCAAGATTATTAATTGTTTTGGCTGGAGGTGTTTGGCGATACTTTTAGAAACGTTTTTAAGCGGGGTGAGGTTTGGGGTGTAATCTATATAAACTGGAGTCGGCACAGAAATGATAATAATATTGGCTTTTTCCAAAACCTCGTCATCGGTGGTGGTTTCGAAATTTTGGTTTTTAAATTTTTTTTCAAGATTTTGGGTTTTTTCGGGATCAATATCAAAACCGATCAGGTGATACTTCTTATTTTTAATGATAGCTTCGGTTAATGCAGAACCGACATAACCTAAGCCCATAATGACGACATTTTGTCGTTTTTTGGAAATTTGCTTCATTCTACCCCTAAAAGATTATTATATATCAAATTCAGAATATTTCAACTTTTTAAAATTTATGCTATAATGTGAGGACTTGTTGAGTGGATGGGAAAAAATGAAGAATGAAAAAATATTAGTCTTGGTGCCAGCCTATAATGAGGCAGAAAATATCAGGGGCGTGATTTTGGATGTGCAAAAAAATTTGGGGCGAGTCGATATTTTAGTGGTGAATGATGGTTCAACCGATAATACTTTAACGCAAGTTCGAAAAACAAAAGCCATTGTTTTGAACTTGAGCCAAAATTTAGGCATTGGCGGTTCGGTCCAAGCTGGATTATTGTATGCCGTAGAAAATGATTATGATTTAGTTTTACGTTTAGACGGCGACGGCCAACACCGAGCTGAAGATTTGCGAAAACTTAAAGAAAAACTGCAAAAAAGCAAATTAGATGTTTTGATTGGTTCCAGATTCCGCTCGCATCATAACTTTAAATTCGGCTTTTTTCGAAAAATCGGCATTCGGTATTTTTCCTGGTTAGTCAGCGCTTTGACCCATCATCAAATTTTAGACCCGACTTCTGGTTTGCAGGCGATTAATCGGCCGGCACTGCAATTTTTAGCGAAAAATTATCCGCAAGATTATCCCGAAGTGGAAGCAGTTTTGATTTTGTCTTTGGCGGGATTTAAAATTGGGGAGATGGCGGCAAAAATGAAAGAACGTTCTGGCGGCACCTCGAGTATTTCTTGGCGAAAATCAATTTATTATATGCTTAAAGTAACTTTGGCAATTTTGGTAAATTTAATTAGAAATAAACCGAAAAGGTCGTAATGTTTTTAATTTTTAAAACTCATCAAATTTTTGGCTTTGTCGTGAGCTTATTATTTTTAATTTTAATTATTGAAATGGTGAGACGCCGCAAACTGCTTGAAGGTTATTCTTTGCTCTGGATTTTTACCGGTTTAATTTTAGTGGTGATTTCTTTATGGGAAAAATTATGGATTAAAATCGCCAGTTTACTGGGGATTGTTTACGCTCCCTTTAGTTTGTTGATTTTCTTTTCATTATTTTTAATTATTGTTTGTTTAGATTTTTCGATGAAAATCTCCAAATCGAGCCAGCAGATTAAAGGCTTGATTCAAAAAGTAGCGCTTTTAGAAAATAAGGTTGAAAAATGCCAAAAAAAATCTTCAAAATCGAAAAAATAAAAACTAAAATTTGGCTGGGCGTGGTTTTTGCTTTGCTTTTGTCGGTAATGATGTTTTTTGCACCCACTTTTCGCCAAAAACAAATTACGACAGGTGATGAGCCTCATTATTTACTAATCACTCAAAGTTTAATTTTTGACCATGATTTGGATTTGAAAAATAATTATGACCAAAGAGATTATTTAAAATTTCATCCTCAGGATTTGCCTGATCGTCATACGGTTTTGGTGCGAGGCCATGAATTTCCGGTGGCGGGAATTGGTTTCCCGATGTTATTGATGCCATTTTATTTGGTTGGGCCAAGAATTGCAGTGATGGTGTTATTTAATTTGGTGGCAGCTTTGCTGGCAGTGAATTTATTTTTGGCGGCTTTTGAAATTACCAAGCGTAAATTATTATCTTTTTTCTTGGCGTTAATTTTTATTAGCACTTTGCCGTTATCAATATATGCTTTTCAAATCTATCCGGAATTAATTGTTGGATTAATTATTCTTTATGCTTTTCGGAAAAAATTTTCACCCTTAGCGATTTTGGGGATAGCTTTTTTGCCTTGGCTTCACGCAAAGTTTTATTTGGTGAGCTTGTTCTTTTTGGGCTATTATTTATGGAAAAAGAAATTTATCCCAGCTCTAGGCATTTTGGTTTCTTTGGTGGGTTTGGCGATTTATTTTAAATTTTTATATGGCAGTTTTTTGACGACGGCTCAAGTTTCAGAAGCTGGAGTTTGGCCAAGTTATTCAGGAATTTTAGGTTTATTTTTGGACCGCCAGTTTGGGCTAATCGCCTGGAATTGGTGGTATTTGTTGGTGCCTTTTGGTTTAATTTTATGGTTTAAATTGGCTAAAACTAAACTAGAAAAAGAAAATTGGTATTTATGGTTGGGTTTGTTTTTGGTGCTATTTTTACCGCATGCGCTTTTTAAATATTGGACCGGGGGTTGGTCGCCAGCCGCTCGATATTTGGTGCCAATTATACCCTTGTTTATTTATCCCATCGCTTTTTTATATCAAAAATTCCACGGTCGGATTTTTAATTTTCTGTCAGATTTTTTGGTCACAATTTCTTTAGCTTTAAGTGCAATTGCACTGTCTGTGCCAGCGATACTTTTTAGTTCGCCACAAACTGGAACACAAAACCAGCTCTTGGTGAAAATCGGCTTGCCAGAAATTTTACCCTCTTTTATAAGATTGAATCATACAGATTGGTGGTTGATAATAATTTGGTTTGCGGGATTTATTTTGGCAATAATAATTTTTGCCTATAAAATCGACCCGAAGTTTTTCTCAAGGTTTTTAAAATTAGCCTTAGTATTATGGCTAATTGTGGCAATTTTGGCCTTTTTCAATTTATCATTAGCCGGCAAAACCGCGCTCTCAACACCCATAAACTGGACGCGCGCCTTGGTTTTGAATAATTGGTCTTATCAAGCTGAGGATTTGGCCAGACTTGCCGGAGAAGTCAAGCCAGATTCAAAAGCTCAGGGCGGACAATATTTAACAACCACCCCCACGCAAGCCAAAAATATTTATTTTATTTTTGGGCCATTGGCAACTTTAATCCCCGGAGAATATCAAGCGACTTTTCGTCTTAAAACCGACAAAACTGAACTGGGACATTTGGCAGATATTGAAGTCGCCACCAAACAAGGCGCTAACAAACCAGCGATGAAAAAAATTAATGGCGCAGATTTTGTCAAGACAAACGAATTTCAAGATTTTACTCTAAATTTTAGCACCTCGGGTAGCCGCTCTTTTGAGTTTCGGGTATATTATCTTGTAGGCGATTTAGGGGTTGATGATATTAAAATAAAAGTGCAAAAAAGAAATTGGCAGGAATTATTTCGAATGGTACCGGAAAAATTAATCAATAAATTTTCTAAAAAGTAGGTAAAATGAGGATTGGTTTAGATGCTAGATTTTGGGATTTAAAAAATGCCGGTTTAGGTAGATATACCCAAGAATTGGTGAAAAATTTGCTTAAACTTGACCATAAAAATGAATATTTTTTACTTTTAAATCCAAAAGATGCTGAAAGTTTTGATTTAGAAGCAGATAACTTGCAGGTGGTCAAAATCGACTCGCCGCATTATTCGGTGATGGAACAAGTGAGAATGCCGTTTGAAATTGCCCGGTTAAAATTAGATTTTGTTCATTTTTTAAGTTTTAACCATCCGATTTTGTGGCCTGGAAAATTTTTAGTTTCAATTCATGATTTAACCCTTTATTTATATCCGGCCAGATCCAGAAAATCGATTTTGCACCGCTGGGCAATGTCGGTAGTGGTGGCTGATGCGGCCGGTCGCGCCAATCATATTTTTGCTTTATCGGAAAACACCAAAAAAGATATTGTGAAAAAATTTTCCATTAATCCTGATAAAATCACGATTACGTATTTAGGGGTGCCTTCAAATTTAAAGATGCTTCCCAAAAGTCGAGTCCAAGCTTTTATTAAAAAGAAAAAAATCGCTACCCCATTTTTATTTTATGTGGGGCAATGGCGGGCTCATAAAAATTTGATCCGATTAGTGCGGGCTTTTGAACTGGCGAAAAAAACCGCCAAGACTGATTTTAAATTAGTCATTGGCGGCAAACCAGACCCAGATTATAGTCAACTTTTAATCGCCATTGCCAAATCACCAGTTAAAAAAGATATTATTATTCCAGGTTTTATTTCCGATGAAGAATTGCCTTATTGGTATAACGCCGCCACGGCTTTTATTTTTCCTTCGTTGTATGAAGGATTTGGTTTGCCGGTTTTGGAAGCGGCAAAGTGTGGGACGCCAGTTTTGTCATCAAACTCCTCATCATTACCCGAAGTTTTAGGTGAGGCAGCGCTTTATTTTGATCCCAAAAGTATTAAGCAGATGGCAAAGCTGATGAACAAAATTGTTGATGATCCTAAATTAAGAGAGGAATTAAAAGCTAAGGGTTTGAAAAAAGCCGAAGAATTTAGTTATCAAAACGTGGCGAAAAAAATTCTAAATGTATATAATAAGATTAAGTAAATTTATTAAATTTAATATTTAAAATTTCAATTTCCAAATTCTAATAACCATTCAATATCCAATAACCAAATTCCAAGCAATTCTTTCTTCTTTTTGATTATTGGTAATTAGAATTTGATTGATAATTGGTCATTGATAATTAAAATTCAATAATTTTAGGGAGGCATGATGTCTTTGGAAAACAAATTTATCCTTTGGGGATTAATCGGAGCGGGAATTGGTTTGGTTTTTGGTCTTTATCTAATTTTTTGGGTTCTGGCAAAACCGGCGGGCAATGAAAAGATGCAAGAAATCGCGCGGGCGATTCAAGAAGGCGCGGTGGCATATTTGAAGAGACAGTATTTAATTATTGCCGTGATTGCAGTGGTTTTAGCAGTTATTTTGGGATTAAAGTTAGCTTGGTTAACGGCTTTAGGATTTTTATTGGGAGCAGTTTTTTCCGCTTTGTCTGGGGCAGTGGGAATGATGATTGCCACCCGAGCCAACGTGCGATGTGCGGAAGCGGCGCGAACTGGTCAAAAAGCAGCTTTTGCGGTGGCAGCCAAATCTGGTCAAGTGACCGGTTTTTTGGTGGCAGGTCTGGCATTACTGTCAGTGACAGGATTTTATGCCTTAACTCATAATTTATCAGCTTTAATCGGTTTGGGATTTGGCGGTTCTTTAATTTCAATTTTTGCCAGATTGGGTGGCGGAATTTTCACCAAAGCGGCGGATGTTGGCGCAGATTTAGTGGGTAAAGTGGAAGCTGGAATTCCTGAAGACGATCCTCGAAACCCGGCCGTGATTGCTGATAATGTTGGTGATAATGTGGGTGATGACGCGGGGATGGCCGCAGATTTATTTGAAACTTATGTGGTTACGACCGTGGCGGCGATGCTTTTGGCAAAAATTATCTTTAATTCCCAAATTATGATTACTTTACCTTTAGCTTTGGGTGCGGTGGCGATGATAGCTTCAATTTTGGGTTCATTTTTCATTAGAATTTCAAATCAAACTAAAAGCCCAATGACCGGTTTTTATTGGGGTTTGATTGTCGCAGGGATTCTGGCAATTTTGGGTTTTTGGTGGTTATTGGCAAATCCACAAATTACAAATGGGATGAGACTTTTTTATACTGCTTTGGTTGGTTTGGGGGTAACTGGTTTGTTGGTTTTTGTAACTGATTATTTTACCTCAAAATCATTTCGTCCAGTGCAAGCGATTGCTGAGGCTTCTGAATCTGGTCACGGCACAAATGTAATTGCCGGTTTAGCAATTTCGATGTCTTCAACCGCCTGGCCGGTTTTAATCATTTCCGCCGGGATTTTAAGCTCGTATTTGATTTCGGGAATTTTTGGCGTGGCCACGGCCGCGGTGTCGATGTTGTCGATTATGGGGATTATTATTTCAGTAGATGCATATGGTCCAGTTTCTGATAATGCGGCCGGGATTTCGGAAATGAGCGAATTACCATCTAAAGTTAGAGAAACCTTAGATCCTTTGGACGCAGTTGGCAACACCACCAAAGCAGTCACTAAAGGTTATGCGATTGGATCGGCGGGTTTAGCCGCCTTGGTTTTGTTTTCTGCTTATACTCAGGAATTGGTTAATGTTGGTGTTAAGGCTTCGGATTTCGTTTTGAGTGATCCGTATGTTTTGGTGGGTTTGTTTATTGGTGGCATTTTGCCTTATTATTTTGCTTCCAAGGCAATGTCAGCCGTTGGCCGAGCTGCTGGCGCGGTGGTTTTTGAAGTGCGACGCCAATTTAAAGAAATTAAAGGGATTATGTCTCGCAAGACCAAACCTAATTACGGTCGATGTGTTGAAATTGTGACTAAAGCGGCTCAAAGGGAAATGATTTTGCCAGCTTTGCTCCCAGTGGTGACGCCGATCTTAGTGGGTTGGCTATTGGGGCCTAAGGCTTTGGGTGGTTTATTGGTCGGTTCGATTGTAACCGGTTTGTTTGTGGCAATTTCGATGACTTCTGGCGGTGGCGCTTGGGATAATGCCAAAAAATATATTGAAGAAGGTAAATATGGCGGTAAAGGTTCCCCTGCTCATGCGGCGGCCGTGACCGGCGATACTGTTGGCGATCCCTACAAAGATACGGCTGGGCCGGCGATTAATCCGATGATTAAAATTTTAAATATTGTCGCCTTATTGATAGTTGGATTATTATAAAAAAAGTAATAGCTGTTAGGTATTAGTTTATAGCTTCTAGGTTCCAGCTTCTAGTTTTTCTAGAACCTAATTATTTTTTGAATTTTGAACTTTTTTATGATACTTTTGGATTGGGACAATTGAAGTTCTAAAATTTTTGATACCAGGATTTAATTAATTTTTCGCTTAGGATTTATTTATGAAAAAATCAATTGATAGCTTAAAGGGAAAAACTGCCACAAAAACTACTCCAAAAAATAACAATAAAAAACCTAAATCTAAATCGCAAATCCTGACGAAAATAAAAAAGCAATCTGATCGGAAATTCAAGCTAAGTAAAAAACAGCTCTTGATGATAGGAATTATCACGACGGCGATTGCGGTTTTTTTGGTATATTGTTTAGTGCAGAGAATTGTGTTGGCTGATAAAATTTATCCTAATGTGTGGTTGGCTTCGAATAATGTTGGCGGGATGATTCTTAATGATGCTGAAAAAAATTTAGAAAATCAGTCTAACCAATATTTAAAAACCGCTAATTTAGAATTGAGAACCGATACGAAAACTTATCAATTAAAACCAAATGATTTGGGGGTAAAATATAATGCGGGTGCCATTCTTGATAAATTAATGTCAATTGGCCATAAACAAAATTTTATCGTTTCCGGCATCACGAGATTAGGATTGATTTTTAAACCTAAAAAAATGGCCGCAGATTTTTCTTGGGACCAAGAAACTTGGAAAAACAACTTAAATGAAATTGCCAAAGAAGTTGATATTCCATTTCAAAATGCGACTTTGAAATTTGAAGATGGCCAAATTGTCGAGGTGCCATCTTCAGCGGGCAAAAAAGTAGATCAGGTTAAATCTGAAAAAGATGTTAAAATTGCGATTGCAAATTTTAAAACTAATCCAATCCAATTTGATCAAGTTGTTTCTCTGCCCGAAATTGAAATTGGCGATACTGATTTCGCTAAGAAAGAAGCCCTTAGTATGATCGCTTCGGGCTTGTTGGTTATTTACAAAGATCAAGAATTTCAATTAGAAACGGATAAAATTGCGTCTTGGATTAATTTTAAAGTTATCCCTTCATCTAAGGTTTTAGGGGAGAGTACAGGTACTGCTAATGCCAATAGCGATCAAAATAAAATTAGCGAGGAATCCAAAAAGATTCTTCAAGCGCAATTAGACGAAACAAAAATTAATGATTATATTGCCCAATTAGCTTTAAAAATTGATGTTGCCGCGCAAGACGCAGGCGTGTCTTTCGCAAATGGTCGGCCAACTGTGACCAAGCCATCCGTGGTTGGCAGGGCAATTGATCGAAAACAACTTTATACTGATTTGGTTGATGCGATTAAAAATGATGATTATAAAAAAGTTAAGATTAAAATTGTCACTACTTTGCCCAAGGTTCGAGAAGATAATTTATTGGGTTTGGGTTTGGTGGAGTTGATAGCAGAGGGCATTTCTTCGTTTGGCGGGTCGCCGCGGAATCGAATTCATAATATTAAAACTGGGGCGGCAAAATTTAACGGTGTTTTAATCTCACCCGGCGAAGAATTTTCTTTTAACGAGCATTTAGGGTCAGTTAATGCTTCAACTGGTTTTTTGCCGGAATTAGTCATCAAGGAAAATAAAACTATTCCGGAGTATGGTGGTGGTTTATGTCAAGTTTCAACGACGGCTTTTCGAGCCGCACTCTTGGCTGGTTTTACAATTTTGGAGCGCAAAGAGCATGCTTATCGGGTTAAATATTACGAGTGGCCATACGGGCCAGGCGTTGATGCGACGATTTACCCGCCCCATCCTGATTTAAAATTTAAAAACGATACTGATTATTATGTTTTAATCCAAACCAAAACCGTAGGTACGAAAATAATTTTTGATTTTTACAGCACTAAAGCTGGCCGTTTCGCGGTGATTAACAAACCAAAGGTGTTATGGTCAAAGCCGGACGGATCAATGGGAGCGCTTTTTACTCGTGATGTTTTTCAAAATGGTAAATTAGTCAGATCCGATGTTTTTAAAACTTTATATAAATCACCATCCCTATATCCTCGTCCCGTGGTTGAAACCGGTGCCCCAGTCCAACAGTAATATTTACAAGGACACATATGTCGAAAATTAATCCGGAAATTTTTAAAGCCTATGATATTCGTGGCACTTATCCAGATCAAGTTAATGAAGAAACCGCGTATGCGATAGGTTTTGCTTTGGGGCAAAAAAACAAAAAAGAGATCGTGGTTGGCCGTGATATGCGTGCTTCGTCTGAACCATTATTTCAATCTTTAGCGCAAGGAGTGACTAAAGCCGGCGGTTCGGTGATTTTTTTAGGCGCAGTAACGACGCCGATGTTAAATTTTGCCGTAGCTAAGAAAAATTATCGATTGGGAGTGATGATTACTGCCAGCCATAATCCCGGCCATTATAACGGTTTTAAAATTATTGGGCCTAGGGCGGTTCAATTTAGCAATCTGAGCGGTTTGGCTGAAATCAAAAATCAGGTTCAGATAATTCAAAATCAAGCCGATTTTTCAGCATCACCAAACATAAAGGCACAAATTACTAATTTTGATATTTTACCTGAATATTTGGAGCATTTGGAAAAAATTATTGGCACCATCAAGCCTTTAAAAATCGTCGCCGATGCCGGCAATGGCATGGCTAAAATTTCCGCTGAGCCATTATTTGAAAAGTTAAGCTTAAAAGTTATCAAATTATATTTTGAACCTGATGCAAATTTTCCGCACCATGACCCAAATCCGGTCGTTGAAGAAAATTTAACTGATTTAAAGGCTAAGGTTTTAGAAAATAAGGCTGATTTGGGAGTTGCTTTTGACGGCGATGCGGATCGGGCGATTTTGATTGATGAAAAAGGACAAGTCGTCCCGGCAGCATTATTGCTTTGCGCAATTGCAACTCAGGAATTAAAAAATAAACACGGTCAAAAAGTGTATTATGATTTGCGTTTTTCCAAAGCGGTGCCAAAAATGATCAAAAAAGCGGGCGGTGAGCCAGTTCGGATGCGAATTGGCAACCCTTTTTATAAGGAAAAAATAATTTTAGAAGGCGGTTTGATGGGTGCGGAATATTCTGGGCATTTTATGTATTCGGAAAATTTTGGGCTTGATGATGGTTTGTTTTCTATCGTCAAAATAATATATTGGCTTTCTGAAACTGGAAAATCTTTATCAGAATTTGTCGCACCATTTGTAAGTCCATATTTTCAAACCGGGGAAATCAATTTAGAAGTGGCGGAGGCTGGCGAGATTATGAATAAACTTGAGAAAAAATATACTGATCTTGGCGCGAAAATTGATAAATTGGATGGCTTAACTTGCGATATGGGCGATTGGTGGTTTAATTTAAGGGCTTCAAACACTGAACCGGTGGTAAGATTAAATATTGAAGCTGGTTCTGAAAAAATATTAAATGAAAAAAAGACGGAGTTAATCAAAGAAATTTCCCCAAAGGAAAATTTTTAATTCTAATTTAAAAAAGTTTTTCATTTATTGCCCAATAATATTAGTTATTGATCCGCCTTGGCTCGCAAGGCGAGATAGGTTAGGTCAATTAGAGCAATTAGAAATTAATAATTAGTACTTCAGGCCCATTTTCTCTTTAACTTCTTCGAGAGTGGCTTGAGCTTGAGGTTTTAATTTTTCTGCGCCTTCGGTTAATATCTTCTTAATCGCGTCTGGATTTTTGGCTAATTCAGCGCGCTTTTTTTGTATTGGTTCAAGCTCGCGAATAATTGCTTCGGCTAAGACGGGTTTCAATTCTGAATATTTGATCGTGCCATCTTGGCGTTGTTTTCGAAATTTATCAGCTGTTTCTGGTCCGGCAAAAACCTCTAACAAATTAAATAAATTTTGCGACGCAGATGAAACTTCTTTTTCTGTTCCTGTATCTGTGACCGCAGCACCAACCTTGTCCTGAATTGTCTTGGGTGAATCTGACAGGGCAATAAAAGTCTCGGGCGAATTAGATTTTGACATTTTGCTATTGCCATCAAGTCCTAAGATTCGCGGAGCCTTAGATAAAATTGGTTTAGGCTCAGGAAAGGTCTCACCCTCGCCGTTAGCGGGGCAAGCAAATTTTTTATTAAATTGTCTCGCAATTTCTCTGGTTAATTCTAAGTGTTGGACCTGGTCTTCGCCCACTGGCACTTCCTCAGCTTTATAAATTAAGATATCAGCAGCCATTAAAATCGGATAGTTTAAAAGTCCAGCATCAATTTCGTGGCTTTTGGCAGATTTTTCTTTAAATTGGGTCATCCGTTGTAATTCGCCCAAAGGCGTAATTGTGCCCAATAACCAAGCTAATTCGGTGTGTTCAGGCCGGTCTGACTGGACAAAGAGGGTGGATTTTTCTGGATCAATGCCACAAGCCAAAAAATCTAAAGCCGCCTCAAAAATTCTTTGCGGCATAATATCTACTGGATATTCTTGAGTGATGGCATGCAAATCAACAATCGAAAAAATACACTCATGATCTGCTTGGAGTTGAGCGAATTGTTTTAAGGCACCAATGTAATTTCCGATCGTGAGGGTGCCTGAAGGTTGGATGCCAGAAAAAACTTTTTTCATAATTATTTTTACATTATCAAATTCTTTTCATTTTCGCAAATTTTTTCCTTGATCATAATTCATAATTCTTAATTCGTGCTTCGTAATTCAAGTCTGTTATAATATAGCCAATGAAAAATAAATTCACGCCAGCACAAATTGAAAAGGCAATTTTTGCCACCCTGGCTTATTTTGATTTGTTAAACCGACCTTTAACATCGGGTGAAATTTGGCAATTTTTATATCAGACTGAAGCTACCAAAGCAGAAGTTGAAAAAACTCTTCAAAATAGCCTTAAATTACAGAAAATAATTGCTGAAAAAAATGGCTATTATTATTTCAAAAATCGCGTTAATCTAATTCCTCAAATGAAAAAGAAACAAGAAATTTCCAAGCAGCTTAGGCAAAAAGCGAAAAGGGTAGCGAAAAGGATATTTCAGATCCCTTTTGTCAAAATGGTGGCAGTTTATGGTTCTCTTTCCTATATGAATGCCAAAGATGATTCTGATATTGATTTAATTATTATTACCCAGCCCGGCCGGATTTGGACGGTGCGGGCTTTGGTAAATTTATATTTAGATTTTAACCGACTTAGAAAAGACGATCACCCAATTTGCCCAAACTTGTTTGTAAGCGAAGAAGCGATGGATTTATCCAAAATTGTCTTTTCTCCACCCGACCTTCACTTGGCGCAATTAGCGGCTTCTTCTATTCCTATCATATATGTTCAAGAAATCGCCCAAAAGTACCAACGGGAAAATTCAAATTGGTTAAAAAAATATTTTCCAAATTTTCAAATAAATTTAGATCAAGTCGAAAATGGACGTGAAGGATCAGTCAAAAAATTATTAGAAAAATTACTAGCAGGAATGTTTGGCCGACAGCTGGAGAAACAATTGCAAAAAACACAAACGCGCCTTATCATCCGAAACACGCAAAAAATGGGCGATGAAAATGCGAGTGTGATGGCGACAGATCAAGTCGTCAAAACCCATTATCGTCAAGATAAACATTTAAGATATCTGGCGGAGTTTTCAAAACGCACTAAAAATTTCAGTTCTTGACATGATCTGGGATAATATGCTATCCTGTTATCTGCGGGGTGAAGCCCGCCAAATTTTATTAAAAAGGAGTTTAAATGTCAAAAAATCTAAATCTTAAGCCTTTGTTAGACCGAGTCATTTTAGAGCCAGTTTTAATCTCGGAAAAAACTAAAGGTGGCGTGATTTTACCAGATTCAGTCGAAAAAGAAAAGCCACAAGAAGCCAAAGTAATCGCGGTTGGTCGAGGGAAAGAAGTGGCGGGTAAATTTGTTCGTCCAGAAGTTAAAATTGGCGATCGAGTTTTATACAAGAAATACTCTGGCGACGAAATTGAAATTAATAGCAAAAAAGTCATTATTATCGAGGCTGGTGATATTTTAGCAATTATTAAATAGGTAATTAGCTTCTAGGTGCTAGCTTCTAGTTTTTCTAGAACCTAGAACCTGAAACCTATAACCTAGTTTGAAAGGAGCCATATGGCAAAGCAAATTAAATTTAACGAGTCAGCGCGCAATAAACTTAAAAAAGGCGCCAATATTTTAGCTGATTCAGTCAAAATTACTTTAGGCCCCAAAGGCAGAAATGTGGTTTTGGACAAAGGTTTTGGCACCCCGACAGTGACCAATGATGGTGTGTCAATTGCTAAAGAAATTGAACTCAAAAACAGATTCGAAAATCTGGGTGCAGAATTAATGAAGGAAGTCGCGGAAAAAACCAAAGAATCAGCTGGTGACGGGACGACCACGGCGGTAGTTTTAGCGCAAGCGATGATTAATGAAGGTTTAAAGCATGTTTCCATGGGTGTGAATCCAAATGGCATTAAAAGAGGTATTGAATTGGCTACTGGAAAAGTCGTGGCACAATTACAAAATAATGCCAAGCAAATTAAAACCCGCCAAGAAATCGCGCATGTCGCTTCAATTTCTGCTGAAGACCCGCAAGTTGGCGAACTCTTAGCGGATATTATCGAATCGGTTGGCAAAGACGGCGTGATTACGGTTGAAGAATCGCAAACTTTAGGTTTGGAAAAAGAAGTTGTCGAAGGAATGCAATTTGATTCTGGTTATATTTCAGCTTATATGATTACTGATACCGCCCGCATGGAATCAGTTTTCGAAAACCCACACATTTTGATTACTGATAAGAAAATTTCCTCTGTGAATGACATTGTGCCGGTGATTGAAAAAATGATCCAAGTTGGTAAAAAGGATTTAGTGATTATTGCGGATGATGTTGAAGGTGAAGCTTTAGCAACCTTGGTGCTTAATAAGCTAAGAGGAGTTTTTAATACCTTAGTCGTGAAGGCGCCAGGTTATGGTGACCGCAAAAAAGAAATTTTATCTGATATTGCAGTCTTAACAGGTGCTCAAGTGATTTCTGAAGATTTAGGCTTGAAATTGGATAAAATTCAAGTTTCAATGCTGGGACAAGCGCGTAAAGTGATTGCGGACAAAGAAAATACCACCATCGTGGAAGGTAAAGGCAAAGCCTCACAGATTAAAGCTCGCATCGATCAAATTAAAATTGAAAAATCAAAATCTAAGTCTGAATTTGATCGAGAAAAATTAGACGAAAGACTAGCCAAATTAACTGGTGGCGTGGGCGTGATTAAAGTTGGGGCTGCCACTGAAGCGGAATTAAATTATAAGAAATTAAAAATTGAAAACGCCGTCGCGTCGACAAAAGCAGCCATTGAAGAAGGCGTTGTGGCTGGTGGTGGCTCGGCATTGTTGCTGGCTGGCAAGGTGATTAAAAATGGCAAGATCGAGGTACCAGCCGCTGATAAAGATTTGTCTGACGAAGTTTTGGCTGGGGCGAAAATTATTGCCAAAGCGGTTGAAGAGCCTTTGCGACAAATCATTAAAAATGCCGGTTCAGAAGACGCTTCGGTCATTATTTCCGAAATTCAAAACGCTAAACTTGGCACTGAAGCTGGTTTAGGTTATAATGCGGTTTCTTGTAAAGTGACAGATATGATTAAAGTCGGAATTATTGATCCAGTAAAGGTGACTCGTTCGGCTTTGCAAAATGCCGCTTCTGCGGCCGCGATGTTCTTGACTACCGAAGCGGCCATTTGTGATTTGCCAGAAAAAGATGATTCGGGAGCGGCTGGTGCCGGTGCTGGCATGCCTGGTGGTATGGGTGGCGGTATGGGGATGATGTAAGCGAAGCGCAACCCCGCACCGTCTCGTCGAAGTCGAACTGGTGCGTGGGTAAAATAGATTAAAGATTAAAAATCAAAGAGCAAAAATAAAAACCCGCGTTCTCTCGCGGGTTTTTTGATGTGTCAAGATTGATTTTCGGAAATTATTATTATATAGTAAACCCAGTCCAGAATCACGAGGCGCAAGGAGGAAACGCTGATGCCTAATGAGGTTTCGGTCCCTATTCAGACACCGATCGTTGTTTCTCGAGTCGAATTGCTTCTTCTTAACGGCAAGATTGTTTGTACGACCAGACCAAAATATTTAGCCGAACAGCTTATTTGATGTTTTTGAACATCCGGTTGAAAATGAAGAAATTCCATCAGATACACAAAGAATTAGAGCGGGCTATCGGCAAATCACTTTTATACTTAAACTTGCTGATGGTCAAAGCTTTTTGTTGCCTTTCGATTGGTATGGAAACTTGGGCGATTATTGGAATCAACGCACAAATCTGAGAGTTGTTGGTGATCCATATCACGTGTACCGAGATTCAAAACATCCGCGTCCATACTTAATTCTACCACGATCTGGCGATGAAATGGGCCACGTTTTGCAACAATTGGAAACTACCGAAATAGAACTTTTAGTTCACCATCGTAGCCTCAGTGCTGGCACAAGTTCATATGATGATTATGTAGTTTTGAGCTTAAGGTCCGATGAAAAAGTTTTTGGTCGCGGCATTATTTGGTTGATAAGAGACCATAGTGATGGAGATTTACAGCGAGAACTTTATGAATTGGAAGGCGGGGATTCTGATGAAGGTCGCGGCGACCATGTCGGTGGTTATGGAGCTGAAATATCAAATGGACCATAGAAGGTTATTTTTCGAGCCGTTGCTTGAAATTAAATTCAATTTTTTCCAAGCTTCGGCTTTTTTATTTCACGCTAATTCGGGGGCGGTGGCTTTTTTAACTTTTTCTGTACCTTGAATCTGGTTTTTAAAAATTACCGCTTCAAGAGTAATTTTAATTAAATCTTCGGCGGGAATAATCGAATTTTGTTTCAGGCTGATGACGGGTTTATCGCTAAATCCAATCGTGGCGCCGCGTAAATAAAATTTAATAATTGATAAAGTCTGGCTATCGATTAAGAGATCATCTATGCGACCGAGCCATTCACCTTTTTTGTTTTTTGCTAAGGCATCGAGGACTTTAATTCCTGAATCAACAATCTTTTTTAAGGCTAATACATCCTCAGCTTTAATGCGACAGCTTTCTTTGGCGACAATTAAATAATTCGGATTTGTTTCAAGCACGTCTCGGGTACTAATAAATCTGCGGCCAGACAAAGGCAGGGTGAAGATTTCAAAAGCTAAAATTTGACCATTTTTCGGGTCGCAAATAAGATCTTTAATTTTACCGAGCACGGTTTTTGTTTCAAGGCAATAGAAGGGCTTGGATTGTAAACGGCTAAATTGAATTAGCACGACCCCTCCCAAAAGATTAAAAATTAAGAAGCAAAGAGCAAAAATTCAAAGTAAAAATTAAAATTTAGATAATTTTTTATTATTAATCTTCATCTTTAATCTTTTCTTTTTAATATTTAATTTTAATTAGGCTTTGGTGTAATTTAAAATATCAAGCTGTCGAGCTCTTTTGATAGCCTTGGTAAGTTTTTTTTGGTGTTTAGAACAGGTGCCGGTTCTGGTTCGAGGTTGAATGCGACCGCTAAAATTCAAATATTTGCGTAAAATTTGCGCATCGGTAAAGTCGATTTCATCGATTTTATTTTTACAAAAAAAACAATATTTTTTGGTTTCTCTAGGCATAAAACTCCTTCGAAGCTTCAAATCCTAATTTCTAATATCTAAACAATTTCTAAATTCCAATTTTCTAATTTTCCAAATGTATGTGTGGTTTGAGATTTTGAATTTATGATTTGTTTAGGATTTAGTGCTTAGGATTTAGAATTTATTATTAAAACGGGATATCGTCTAAATTAATTTCTTCATCAGGGTTGCTTTTGGTTTTGTTAGGTTTTTCAGCTTTTTCTGGTTTATCTTTGGAAGATGATTTCTTTTCGGTTTTTTCTTCGGTTTCGGGGCTTTGATCGGCGGCTCCGGCTTCAGCATCGGGGACATTTCTTTCGCCAGCTGCACCTAAAGCGGAGATATTTTCGGCGACGATTTCGGTTTTGGTTCTTTTCACACCGTCTTGACCTTCCCAGCTGCGGGTTTGCAATCTGCCTTCAACTAAGGTTTTACGGCCTTTGTTTAAGATTTGGTTGCAAATTTCGGCTAACTTGCCCCAAGCCACGACATTATGAAATTCTACCGCTTCTTGGGTATTGCCCGAAGCATCATTCCAGCGTCGGTTGGTGGCAACGCCAAAGGAGCAAACTGGCTGGCCATTGGGAGTATAACGCATTTCTGGATCGCGGGTTAAATTCCCTAAAATGATCACCTTGTTAAAATCACGCATAATCGCTCCTTCGGAGCTTCAAACCCTAATTTCTAATATCTAATTTCTAAACAATTTGTAAATTCCAATTTTCTAATTTTCCAAATTTATATGTAGTTTAAAATTTTGAATTTGTGATTTGTTTAGGATTTAATGCTTAGGATTTAGAATTTTCAGCTCTATTCTTCTAAAATTTTATCTAATTCTTGTTCTAATTTTTTCATTCGTTCATCTTCTGATTCAATTTCTTGGGCAATTTCGGGTTTTTCAACTTTTTTCTCTGGTTTGGCTTTTTTGATAACTTTAATTTTAGCAGATTCAAGATCTTTTTCGGTTTTGACAGTTTCTAAAACTTCAGCAATTTCAGTTTTGGCAGGGGTTTTAGCGGCGGTAAGGGCTGGTTTTTCTTCTTTAATCTTGGCGATAACTGCTAGAGGGGCGGTTTTTTCGGCTTTAGTTTTGGCTGATTTTTCAGATTTTTTCATCTCTAGATTTAAAATCATAATCCTAATAATCGCTGAGATTGATTTTAATTCTGATTGGAGTTTTTTAATTTTATCTGGTTCTAAATCAAAACTAAATGAAAAATAAGTTGCCGATTGATTTTTTTTGATTGGATAAGCTAGCTTTTTGTAGCCTAAATTCTTAATTTCTTGAATTTTGCCTTCAAGAGTTTTGATGTTTTCTTCGATTTCCTGGCTGACTTTTTGAACTTCTTTTTCATCAACCTGATCAGAAATGGCAATGACTAATTGATATGATTTCATTTTTCCTCTAATTAATAGTAGGTATTAATTACTATAACAAAAGTTTGACTGAAATGCAACTCCCAGATACATTAAATTATAAACTTGATGATGTCGGCATCGCAAACTTGATAATTTTTACCTTCAAGGCGAATTTGGCCTTTGGATTTGGATCTTTCCAGGGAACCTGATTTTTTTAAATCGTCAAATGATAAAATTTCGGCTTTGATAAATTTTTGGGCAAAATCTGAATGTACTTGTCCAGCCGCGGAAACGGCGGTGGAATTTTTAGGAATTGGCCAAGATTGAACTAAACCTTTGGTCTCGGCTCGCGTAAAGCGAGACGGATCGGTGTATGTGTAAAAAACAATTAGATTTAATAAATGAAAACTGGCGCGAATTAAGCGAGTCAAACCTGTTTCTGCCAAGCCTAAATCTTTTAAATATTCGAGGCGTTCTTGATCGGAAAATTCAGACAATTCTGCTTCGGTAATGGCGGCAATTTCAATCTGTCTTTCCTCGGGCAGTTGGCGAATAAAGGGTGGATTTTTTAAGTCTTTTTCATCACAATTCAAAACCACTAAAACTGGTTTTTGGGTAAGAAAATTTAAACTGGAAATAATCTCCAAGTCATCAGTTTCTAAACCGAGATCGGAAATTAATTTTTCTTCGTTTAGGCCGGCTTTAATTTTTCTCAAAATTTCCAATTCGATGCGAGCTAATTTTTCACCCGCCTTAATATCTTTTGCCACGCTGGCTAATCTTTTTTCACAAGTTTCTAAATCCTTTAAAATTAATTCAGTCTTGATGGTTTCGTATTCTTTTTCAGGATTGACCTCATTTTGCGTCGAGACAATTTTTGAATCGGTAAAAGCTCGCAAAACCATCATAATTGCATCTGTTTCTCGAATATTGGCTAGAAATTTATTGCCCAAACCTTCGCCTTTAGCGGCGCCCTTGATCAAGCCAGCAATATCTATAAATTTGATTGGTGCGGGGATCTTTTTCGGCACCTTCAAAATTTTTTGCAACTCATCTAAGCGCTCATCCGGAACTTCCACAATCCCGACATTTGACTCAATTGTACAAAAAGGGTAATTAGAAACTTCCGCCTTGGCTTCTTTTTGCAAGGCGTTAAACAAGGTTGATTTTCCCACATTTGCCAAACCTAAAATTCCTATTTTTAGCATTAGTTTTACCCTTAATTCATTTTAACAAAATTATTCTTAATTTTCTATTTGCAAGTTGCTATTTCTAGTTTTTTATAATATAATTTATCTAATTAAGGAGATGTCGTACTTTAATATTTTGTTTTGAAATTGGTACGCTTGGACTGCTGAAAACCGGGGGCGACTGTCAGTGTGTCTTGAATGGTACGTTAAGATTTTAGCAGCATTGGCAATTTCGTCAGTCTTATTAACTACGATTTGCCATTGCCTACATTGGCCAAAATAGCCCAACCGAGAAAGGGGCGAATCCCAATGGCAACCGGACTGTTTCCGAATCTTGGCGCAATTAGGGCTCATTTGGGACGTCCCGCCTTTGGCGCAATCGGACTGGAACCAATTGAACCCTCGGCAGTCGAAGAAATTCTTAACTCACCTGGTTTTTATTCGCTGCCCCTGCCTCCAGAAAAGGAGAGAGCTAGACTTTTGGAGGAATTGGGCAAGAAGGGAGAAGTTTATAAAGCCGTGATGGCGCATAACAAAATCATTCTGGTCCAAGTTATGGAGGCAGAGGAAGGTTTAGAGTGTCGAGTGCTGACGCCAGGAACGATCAATTTAGTCAGAGAATGGTGCCTTCCTAACGGATCGACGATAGAATTGCACCACCTGGCTGTTGACTAAAGCCCAAACCACAACCTCGGGAGTGATGAGTCATGTCGATCAGGCAGTCGGGAACCAGGCAGGGATTTACCGTATTTGAACTTCTAGTGGTGATTTGGATTATTATAACTCTCATCGCAATCTTGTTGCCAGTTTTTACTAAAGCTAAACATACAGCGCAGATTAGAAAATGGCAAGCTGCCCTTGAAGATTCTGGACCAAAACATCAGGAAGCGGTAAACAACTTAGTGGAAATTATACACTCTGAAGAGTTTCAAACAAAGAAACCTTATTGGATAATTAAAGGTAGCAATCGCGAAGTTTTAGAAAAAGCTGGCTTTAAGGAGTACAGGACTTTTGAAGGTCCGGATGGGAAAATGACAATGTTTGTCGATCGTGATGAAGGGTTGTATTTTATTCGATTCAAAAATAATAAAGCAGACCTTGTCGACAAAATCTGGGTTCTTACCACCGATTCCCTATACCCTAATCCTAATATGTTTTAGATCACTTTTAATTCTAAATCCTGCTATTTGATTCTAAATCCGAGAGGTGGTTTACCTCAAAACTATTCAGCCACCTCTTTTTTTGATTTGTTTTTTCCGTGATATTTTTGATGGGTTTCTTTAAGATGTTGGTCGGTAATATGAGTATAAACTTGGGTGGTGGTAATTGAAGAATGGCCGAGCATCGCTTGTACAGAACGGATGTCCGCGCCTGACCTGAGCAAGTCTGTGGCAAAAGAATGTCTCAAGGTATGGACAGTCACGGGCTTGGTAATGCCGGCACGGATTGAATATTTTCTGACAATCCGTTGGATAGTGCGTGGGGTCAAATGGGCAAAAGATTCAAATTCATCAGAAATATCTTTTTCTTTTTTTTCGAGAAAGCGGTGCCTGACAAAAAGAGCTTCGGAATTGTCAGTGCGTAGATCTAAATATTTTTTAATCCAATCACGGGCTGATTCGGACAAAAAGACCACTCGGCCTTTGCCGCCTTTACCAAGAATCGAAAATTCACCTTGTTTTAAATTGACGTTTCCTTTTTTTAATTTGACCAATTCAGAAACGCGCAAGCCGGTAGAGAAAAGCGTTTCCAAAATCGCCCGGTCACGAAGCCCGATAATTTGGTTTTTTTCGGTTTGTGTCGCCTGAAAAAGTTTTTCTAATTCCTCGGGTTCCAAAAAAGTAATTTCTTTTTCTTCAATGCTGGCTAATTCAATTTGATCTGCAGACAAACTTTTGATTTTTCTCTTGGCTAAATATTTCAACAAGGAACGCAGGGCGATTAAGTGGTAATTTTGAGTTTTCTTCTGCAAATAATTGCCTTTTTCATCCTTAAAGCGGTTTAAGTACAAACGATATTTTCGCATCAAATCAGCAGTAATTTTTGAGGGGGTAATGTCTTTAGAAAATTCCATAAACCTTTGGAGATAATGGTCATAATTTTGAACGGTCATTTCCGAATGACCTTTTTCAATTTCGCAATATTCTAAAAAATCGGCAATTAAATCTGAAAGACGCATTTTGCCTCCCTGGTAGGTTTTAATTATTTCTTAATTCTTATTTTACCTCATTTACTCCTAAATTCAAATATGGTAAAATTGGCTTATGAACAAATTGGTTTTCATCGACCATCAAATTTTTGATTTTATGAATAGTTTTGCCGGCCAAAATTATATTTTAGACCGGATATTTTCAATTACGGCTTTTTATTTTGTTTATTCGGTGCCGGTAATTTTATTATTTTGCTGGTTTTATTCTGATGACCTAAAAAAAGCTTCTTTTAAAGCTTTTTTCGCGGGAATGTTAGCCTGGTTTGGAGTTTCAAATTTAGTCGGTTCATTATATTTTCGACCCAGACCCTTTATTGCAGATGAACAAATCAAAGAATTGCTTTTTCACCGTCCAGATCGATCTTTTCCATCCGATCACGCGGCATTATTATTTGCAATCGCTTTCACCTTTTGGTTTTTAGGATATCGAAAACTTGGTTTAGGCTTTTTTGCGATTTCGGTGGCAGTTGTTATAATGAGGATAGTGGTAGGAATTCATTATCCAGCAGATGTCGCGGCAGGCACACTAATTGGATTAGCGATGGCAGTTTTGGTTTTAATTTTAAATAAGCAATTAGATCATTTAGTCGCGCCGATTATTAGGATTGCCAAAAAGGTAAAATTAGGATGACCATTGCTGTTGATTTGAAAAACCGATTTTTAGACGCTCTCTCATTTGTCATTTCCGGGATTTTTAGCCCGTATTTACTGAGCGTTTTTTTTGTTTTAGCAGTTGCTTTTATTAGTACCGTGGACGTCACCAAATTTTTGCCTTGGATATTGGTTGGTTTGTTTTTCTTAGCCGCGGTGCCGATTATTTATATTTTTTGGCTTCATGAAACCGACCAAATTTCCGACTTGCACATGTCAAATCATCAGGAAAGAAAATTACCTTTTTTGGTCAGCGCTGTTTCGGCCTTAATCGGCGTGATTATTTTATTTTTGATGCATGCCGCCACGCCGATTTTAGCCGTGACAACTGCATATGCGGTTAATGCTTTGGTAATTTGTGGGGTGACTTTGTATTGGAAAATTAGCATTCATTCCGCTTCATTCGCGGCTTCAGCCTTGATTTTAATGCTTTTTTTTGGCGCTAAATTTTGGCCATTGTTTTTATTTTGGATTCCCTTGGCATGGGCGAGGGTTCATCGCAAAAAACATACCCCAGATCAAGTTTTAGCAGGTGCAGTTTTGGCAACACTATTAACAATAATCGTTTTTTACGCCTTTGGCTATAAGATTGGGGGTTAAATGTCGGCAATTTTATCTGCAGTCTCTCATTTTATTATCGAAGTGGTTTCTCGCGCTGGATATGCGGGTGTAGCCGGATTAATGGCAATAGAGTCTGCCAATATTCCTTTGCCTTCAGAAGTGATAATGCCCTTTGCCGGCTATTTAGTTTTTTTGGGCAAATTAAACCTGTGGTGGACAGGTTTTTTTGGTGCGGTTGGCTGTTTGGTAGGTTCAGTTTTGTCATATTGGTTAGGTTATTGGGGCGGACGGCCCTTGATTGAAAAATATGGAAAATATGTTTTAATATCTCGTCACGATCTAAATTTAGCAGATAAATGGTTTCGACGTTTTGGCGAAGAAATAGTTTTTGTGGGGCGTCTTTTACCAATCATCCGAACCTATATTTCTTTCCCAGCCGGGATTGCAAAAATGAATTTTGCAAAATTCTCGTTATATAGTTTTTTAGGCTCTTTGCCTTGGTGTTTATTTTTAGCGTGGTTAGGTTTAAAATTAGGTGAAAATTGGGAAAAATTGCGCACCTATTTTCATGGTTTAGATTGGGTAATTGGAGTCTTGATACTAATTGGGATTATTTGGTGGATTTGGAGACACATTAGGCAAAGTAAAAAGTAAAAATGCAAAAGTAAAGATAAGGGTTTTCTCATTTACTATTGTTTGTTTGCTGATACATCTTGACAAAGATAGGTTTTTTTGGTATATTTTGATAATCTGGACAGAGTCGAAACGCACGGTCACGGAAAGGAGAGAGCCTAATGTCGTATGGCGAAGTAGCCCTAATTTCAGCAATTGTGGCGGTGATATTTTTCTCATTTGGGTATTTAAGTCGCAGCAATCAGGTAGCTAATGATTTGAAAAAGCTTGCCGAATACAAGTTGACTTATATTCGACGACAATTTTGGACTCGGAAAGATGGTTATGTAGATGAAGTGACGATTGATGGCGGAAAACATTGGTATGATGTTATCGAAGATAACGAAAAAGGGACACAAAGGTTGATTCCTAAAGCTGTTCAAAATACTTTTCGCATGATCGGGGCATTTTTGGGTGGAATTTCGGCGGAGGACTTGCCGCACAGCTTAATTGGATTTCCTACTAATAAGGATAAGCCTTCTGACCCCGTTGTTGATGAAGATCAATTAAACCAAGGTGCTGCTTTTGCGCGGAAACTCTTCGCTTCTGGTCAAGCTTGTCATTCTGGCCAAGAAGGAGTTTAACATTATATTATTTTCAACGATTTGTCCGAAGCCGGACGTGAGCTGCTATTCCATTTTGGAAAGCCTGAGTTTGCGTCCTCTTTTTTTATTTAGTAAAAAGGGTTATAATAAGATTTGAATTAAAGCTAATTTGAGATATTTTGAAATTTAGAAAGGTTGATAAATTGTACCAAAAGAAAATAATCAATAATGGTTTGAGGCTATTAACTATCCCCGTCAAAGCAACTAATGTCGTGACGGTTTTAGTTTTAGTAAAAGCTGGTTCTCGTTATGAGCTCGATGAAATCGCCGGCATTTCCCATTTTGCCGAGCACATGTTTTTTAAAGGTTCTGAAAAAAGACCTTCAACTTTGGCAATTGCCACCGCGGTTGATGCGGTTGGCGGTGAGATGAACGCCTTTACCTCCAAAGAATTTACTGGTTTTTATATTAAAGTTTCCAAAGATTATCTTGAATTAGCCCTAGACGTACTTTCAGATTTATTACAAGCGCCGCTTTTTAAACCGAAAGAAATTGAAAAGGAAAAAGGAGTGATTAGGCAAGAAATTAATATGTATGAAGATACGCCAATTAAATATGTTGATGATTTGATTGAAGTGGCTTTATATGGCGATCATCCTTTGGGTAGATTAATTATTGGTGATAAAAAAACGGTGAGCGGTTTGAATTTAGAAAAACTTAAAAAATATTTATATAATTTATATTTAGCGAAAAATGCGTTGGTGGTGGTTTCGGGAGCATTTGAGTCTGAAGCTAAAACGCAAAAATTAGTGGCTAAATATTTTCATTTGCCAAAAACTGGAAAACCGGCAGCGTTTGAAAAAATTAGAGAAAATCAATCAGAACCGAAAATAATTTGCAGAACCCAAAAAACCGAACAAAGCCATTTAGTCTTGGCTTTGCGCGGTTATAGTGCTCGAGATCCTAAAAAATATATTCTTAAAGTGATTTCCGTGATTTTAGGCGGGGCAATGAGTAGCCGGTTGTTTTTGGAAATTCGCGAAAAGCGCGGCTTGGCCTATTATATTAAAGCCTCGGCACCGACTTATTTGGATGCCGGTTATTTAATGATCAAAGCTGGTTTGGAAAATACCAAAGTGAAAGCGGCAATTAAGATTATCTTGAAAGAACTAACCAAACTTAAAACCAAAAAAGTCGCCGCCGCAGAATTGAAAAAGGCAAAAGAATACATCAAAGGCAATGTTAATCTTGATATTGAGGATTCGTTTGCTCAAGCCCAATTTTATGGTTTACAGGAATTGCTTTTAGACAAAATCAAAACCCCAGCCGAGGTTTTTAAGCTGGTTGATAAAGTTACTCCCGAAGATATCTTAAAAACCGCCAATGAGCTATTTAGTGATTATAACTTGAATTTAGCGATAATCGGTCCCAATTTTAAACCAGAAAATTTTAAAAATATTTTAACTTTTTAAAAAATAATTTAAAGGAGCCTAATGCCAAAACCTTCAAAGCCAAGATTGCCTAATTTGGAAAGAACCCTAATTGTTTTAAAACCTGATGCAATTAAGCGTGGAATTATTGGCGAAATCTTATCACGTTTTGAAAAAGCTGGTTTAAAAATTGTGGCTATGAAAATGGTTTGGATTGACAAAGACTTAGCTGGCAAACATTATGATGAAGATCTTGCCAAGCGTCGTGGCGAGCACGTTCGGCAATACAATATTGATTTTATTACCCAAGGTCCAACCGTAGTGGCGGTCTTAGAGGGCATCGGGGCAATTGAAAACGTGCGGAAAATGGTTGGTGACACTGAACCAAAATCTGCAAAGCCCGGGACAATTCGTGGCGACTATTCGCATGTCAGTTACGATTATTGCAATAAACAGGGCGTAGTCACAAAAAATATTATTCACGCCTCATCTGACACGGATTTTGCCTCGCGGGAAATCGCCCTTTGGTTTGCGATTGACGAGATTCACGACTACAAACGTTCTGATGAAGACGTGATGTTTTAAACTTCTATGAATTATCAATTATATTTTTGGCTATTTTTAGCTTGCGCGATTTTGTCATATTTATTGACCTTGTTGGTGATTAGGTTAGCAGACAAATGGCGAATCTATGATTTGCCTTCACCGCGCAAAATTCATGCCAAACCTATCCCCAGATTAGGCGGTTTGGCAATTTTTGGTGCCTTTTTAATCATAATCTTATTTTCAGTAGTTTTTAGACCTGATTTGTTCCATTTTTCGCCTTGGATTTGGTGGCACGTGATTGATAAGCGCTTATTTGGGGTAATTTTAGGCGCCATTGTTTTGGTGATAGTGGGAGTGATTGATGATGTTAAAGGCTTGAATCCATTCACGAAATTGTTTTGGCAAATTGCCGCCGCGGTGATGGTAGTAATTTCCGGAGTTGGCATTGACATGATCCGCAATCCCTTTGGTGGACCAATGATTGCCTTAAACCAATTTCAAATCCCGATTCATTTTTATGGCTATATATACCATTTTGTGGTCATTGGCGATTTATTTGTGATTTTTTGGATCGTGTTAATGATTAATATTGTAAATTTTTTGGATGGTTTGGATGGCTTGGCAGCTGGTGTCTCGTTGATTGCTTTTTTGGTTTTGTTCTTTTTGAGTTTAACCCCAGCCATTAATCAGGTTTCTACCGCCTTATTATGCTTGATAATTGCCGGCACCTTAGCGGGTTTTTTGCCAAAAAACTTTTTTCCAGCCAAGATTTTTATGGGTGATTCAGGCAGTATGTTTTTAGGTTATATGATTGCCTGTTTGGCGGTGATTTCAGGCGGAAAGGTTGCGACCAGCCTTTTGGTTTTAGGCTTTCCGATTTTAGACGGGTTATGGGTGGTGGGGAGAAGATTAATTCACAAAAAATCACCCTTTGTGGCGGATAAAAAACATCTTCACCATCGTTTATTATCCGTGGGGTTGAGCCAAAGACAAGTGGTTTTAATAATTTATGCGATGTCAGCAATTTTTGGCGGGGTGGCCTTAATGTCACAAACTCGGGAGAAATTTATGGCTTTAATCTCTTTAATTATTTTGATGGTTTTTTTGGGCCTATTTTTAATTGTGATAGAATGGAAGAAAGAGAGTAGAGAATCGGAGAGAAAATGAAAACTGAGCAAAAAAAGAAAATTCAAAAAATAATTTTAATAATCATTACCGCAATTTTGGCAATTGGAATGATTTTACCGTTTACCTCATAATTTAGGAGGGGTTTTGGACGAAGAAGAACTACCAAGCCACGAACTCAGAGATAAAGAAGAATTAGTCTTAGTTGCTGGTAAGCATTGGTTTTTAATGCTCAAGCCGCTTTTATGGACCTTTTTGGGATTAATAATTGTGTTTGTAGTTTTGAGGATTGGTGGAGCTTCGATTTATTTTACGGTCGCTTTTTTTCTATGGTTGGCTTTGGGTATGACTTATTTTATCGCCAATTATATTGTTTGGGCGAGAACTAAGTACTTTTTGACTAATATGAGAATTATTGTTGATGAACAGAAAAGTTTATTTGCTAAAGAGATTACGGAAATTGAATTAGAAAATATCCACAATGTTTCATATAAAATTTCAGGGGTGGTGTCGGCTGGTTTTAATTTTGGTAATGTAATTTTGCAATCTTTTGGCGCTCCAAAACCATTAATATTAAAAAATGTCAGCAAACCAGCTCGGGTGCATTTGCGAATCAGCCAAATGATGGCAGAATTGCACGAGGAAGAAGAACAAAACCAGGAAATTGAGCCCAAAATAAAACACCCCAGAAAATATATTCCTAGGGCGCCTCATTTAGAAGAAGATAACGAATAGCCGCATTTTAAGCTTTAACTGAAATTAAAACTTTCCTTTTTGCTTTATTGTAATGGCTATTATTTTTTTTACTCTCAAAAATTAAAATCCCGTCAGCTTTTGCAAAAATCGTATGATCTTTACCGATACCGACGTTTAAGCCCGGATAAAATTGGGTGCCTCTTTGACGAACAATAATCTGGCCAGTTTTAATTTTTTGACCGCCAAAGATTTTTACTCCCAATCTTTTTGATTTTGAATCACGGCCTAAGCGGGTACTACCCTTGGCCTTGGTATGTGCCATAATCACTCCTTTCAGTCGCTAAAATCAAAAATCAAAATGTAAAAATTAAAAATACTGTCACACTTTTAATTATTAATCTGAATTTTTGCTATTTACTCTTTAATCTTAATTTATTATATTCCAAATTCTAGAGCTTGTCAATATTGGCAAAAATTGTAGGTTTGCTAAACTAAACTTGGAGGTGATTTTTTTATTATGTCTAACTTCGTTCATCTTCATGTTCATTCGGAATTTTCCTTACTGGATGGTTTAGGCAAAATTGACCTTTTAATCAATAAGGCCAAAATTTTAGGTATGGAAGCATTAGCCATAACTGATCATGGTTCAATGTACGGCGTACTGCAATTTTACAAAAAAGCCAAAGCGGCTGGCATTAAACCAATTTTAGGAGTTGAAACTTATGTGGCACCTCGAACCATGGCTGATAAAACGCCGCGTATTGATACCAACCCATATCATTTGGTTTTATTGGCGAAAAATAACCAAGGTTATCAAAACCTCCTTAAAATTGTTTCAGCTTCGAATATTGATGGTTTTTATTATAAACCCAGAATTGATAAAAAAACTTTATCAAAATATACCGAAGGGATTATTGCTCTTTCAGCCTGCTTGCAAGGAGAACCGGCGCAAAAAATTTTACTTCGTGATTTAGCCGGGGCGGAAAAAGCTGCCCAAGAATATAGCGAAATGTTTGGCAAGGGAAATTATTATTTAGAAATTCAAGATCATCCTAATATGGAAGAACAAAACCGCGTCAATAAAGAAATTATTAAAATTGGCCGCAAACTTGATATTCCGCTCGTCCTTACCAACGATGTGCATTATGTTGATTCAAAAGATCAGGAAGCGCACGAGATTTTGTTATGTGTGCAAACTCAAAAAACGATTCAAGATAATGACCGGATGAGTATGGCCTTTGACGATTTTAGTCTCAAATCAGAAAGTGAAATTGCTATGAATTTTAAAGAATATCCAGAGGCTTTAGAAAATACCCAGAAAATTGCCAATGAATGCAATGTTGAATTGAGTTTAGGAGAATTTATCTTGCCAAAATTTGCCGTGCCTGGCAAAATGACGGCTGAAAAATATTTAGAGGAACTTTGTTATGAAAATTTGCCGAAAAAATTCGGCTTCACTAAAGACAAACCGGTTAAAACTGATTTGGCAAAAGAGGTTTTGGAAAGATTAAAATATGAACTCTCGATTATTGAAACGACTGGTTATGCGAATTATTTTTTGATCGTGTCTGAATATGTGAACTGGGCGAAAAATCAAGGAATTTTAGTCGGTCCAGGAAGAGGATCAGCGACTGGTTCTTTGGTTTCCTATTTAATTGGGATTACGGACGTGGAACCGATTAAATATAATTTACTCTTTGAGCGATTTTTAAACCCAGAAAGAATCTCGATGCCTGATATTGATATTGATTTTGCAGATGATCGGCGCGGCGAAGTGATTGAACATGTGACGCAAAAATATGGGAAAAATAATGTCGCTCAAGTTGTTACTTTTGGGACCATGGCCGCTCGGGCCTCGGTGAGAGATACTGCACGAGCTTTAGCGTTGCCTTATTCGTTTGCGGATCGATTAGCAAAAATGATTCCAGCCGGCATGAATTTAAAAACCGCCTTAGAAAAAGTGCCAGAATTGGCTGAGGCATATCGCCAAGACGGCCAAGCTAAAAAAACTTTAGATTTGGCGCAAAAATTAGAAGGGGTAAGCCGCCACGCCTCTGTTCACGCGGCCGGGGTAGTTTTTGCGGACAAGGCCTTAACTGAATATGTGCCTTTGCAATTAGCGCCACATGGTGAAATTTCTCTTTTAACCCAATATTCAATGTATGATTTGGAAGAAGTTGGTTTAGTGAAAATGGACTTTTTAGGTTTGTCAAACCTGACCGTGATTCAAGACGCAATTAAAATTATCGAGAAAACGAAAAATAAAAAAAATGATATTCAAAATATCCCGCTTGATAATCCTGAGACTTTTAAACTCTTAGCTAAAGGTGAAACCACGGGCGTGTTTCAATTTGAATCAGACGGGATGAAACGTTATTTGAAGGAATTAGAACCAACCAGACTCGAGGACTTGATCGCGATGGCCGCCCTATATCGTCCTGGACCTATCGAAAGCATCCCGCATTATATTAATAACAAGCGTCATCCTGGTGAGGTGAAATATCTTCATCCGGATTTGAAGCCGATTTTAGAGCCGACTTATGGGACTTTGGTTTATCAAGAACAGCTTTTTAAAATTGCCCAAGTCATGGCCGGTTTTACTTTAGGTGAGGCAGATATTTTAAGAAAAGCAGTTGGCAAAAAAATTAAGAAATTATTAGATGAGCAAAAATCAAAATTTATTAATGGTGTGATTAAAAAAGGTTTTGGCAAAAAATTGGCTGATCGGCTTTGGAGCTTTATTGAGCCATTTGCTTCTTATGGGTTTAATAAATCACATTCCGCCGCTTATGCTTTAATTGCATATTGGACAGCGTATTTGAAAGCAAACTTTCCCTCGGAATTTATGGCGGCTTTGCTGACTTCGGATAAAAATAATACTGACCGGGTAGCGATTGAAATTGCCGAATGTCAACGTTTAGGCTTAGCAGTTTTACAACCCAGTGTGAATGAAAGCTTTGAAAATTTTACCGTTTTAGCGGATGGCAATATCAGATTTGGATTAGGGGCAGTTAAAAATATTGGCCCAATGCCGATTGAGGCGATCGTTGAAGCTCGGAAAAAAGGTGGTGCATTTAAATCAGTTGAGGATTTTTGCAAACGAGTTGATTTTATGCAGGTTAATAAAAAGGTGGTGGAAAGTTTGGTGAAATCTGGGGCGATGGATGATTTGGGCGAGCGAGGTAGTTTATTGGCTGGTTCAGAGCAAATCCTAAAATATGCCAATAATTTGCAAAAAACTAATCGTGCCGGCCAGGTGGCTTTATTTGAAACCACTGGCCCGCAAGTTAATTTTTCAGAAAGTTTGAATTTACCAGAGATTGAACCTGTTGGCCAGCGACAAAAATTATCTTGGGAAAAAGAATTATTGGGAGTATATTTGTCTGGTCACCCGCTCGCAGATTTTGAGCAATTTTTAGCCCAATCTGCAACCCCAATCTCGACTTTAAATAATCATCACGATGGCAAAAGGGCACGGATTGGCGGCATGATTACCAGAATTAAAAAAATTATTACCAGAAATGGCGAGCCGATGGTTTTTGCCACCTTGGAAGACAAAACCAATTTTGTCGAAGTTTTGGTTTTTCCCAAAATTTTAGCCGCGAATTCGGAAATTTGGCGCGAAGATAATGTGGTAGTGGTCACGGGTAAAATTAATTTAAAAGATAACCAATTAAAAATATTAGCCGATTCGGTGCAAGAAGTTGGCGAACAGATGAGTTTAGAGGATGAACCGGGTTTGATTAAACCTGAAAAAGAAGAAGTTGGGGTCAGCATTTTGCATTTAAAAATTCCTAAAATTGGCGCGAATAAAATGTTATTAAGCTTAAAAGAGATTTTAATTAAATATCCGGGTGAGACGGAAGTGATTTTATTATTGCCTCAAAATGGTGGTTTAAAAGAGGTCAAAATTAAGACGAAAATTGAATTGACTGAGGATTTATTAATTGAACTCAAAAACTTATTATCGGAAAGTCGTGTTTCGGTTAAACAGTTAAAGAGTTAAGTAGTTAAGTTGTTTTTTCGATTCACATTAGGTTCATCGTCGACTTAAAATTGTTAATTGCGATCTGTTTCCGCCAGCTGGCGGATGTTTTTCGGTGGTACTTGACAAATAGCATTTGATGGCATATAATGTGAATATCTGTTCTAATTCAACTCTGGGAAGGAAGTGATGCTTACCGAAAACGAGTTATACACCGCGTCAACCAGACGTACGCCACAATCACGCGCTGTAGCTTGATGCTCTTCGTGGGGGAGACCGTGGTAGAGAGACACACCAGTAGCCACAGCACCACCTACTTGGGGGAAGGTGAACCGAGTGACGTCGTCCGACGAAGCAACGCGAACCAAGACCAAGAAGGCCGCGACACCCTGGACATGGCTTCTATCCAATCTTGGAGCCAAGCTTCAGTACTGTTCGGGGGTAGGTTACCTGTTCGCCGACAACGGCTCAGGTGACTGCCTAATACAGAAGTTGTCCGGCAAGGAGGCTACCAGCAAGTCTCAGTCGATGACAGAGACTGATCTGAACGCCTTTGATCCGGCCAACTACGACACCCTCCTCGGTTGCCCAGAGGGCTGCACCAACATTCCCTCACGGATCATCGTGCGGATGTTCTGGAAGGAGAAGTTTCCGCGCTGCCAGGCTTACCTGAACCATGAGGAAGCGGTTTTGGTCTTCACGGACAAATCAGGCAAGATCAAGGCAGGCATCCTTCTCCGGCCGCATGACAATCCAGCAAAGGAGCTGGAAACCCGCAGGCGACAAGCCGACCGTGCTCGGTCAGCCGACTACAACGCCTGTCAGCAGGAGTTGGGACGTTAGTACGACCTTTGGCGCCAAGGGTCGCAAAACTGGGGCAGTACCCAACGCATTCACAGGGTATTGCCCTTCTTCTTTTTTTGGGAAAAGATCTTGCTAAAATTTAAATCTTAAGATACAATAATTAAAGACAATCAACTAATATAATTAACCAAAATGAACATAATTGAAGAAATTGAAAAATCACAAATTAAAAATCGCCCTCAAATTAAACCGGGCGATGTGGTGGCGGTGCATCAAGAAGTTGAAGAGGGCAACAAAAAAAGAATCCAGATTTTTAAAGGCACGGTGATTCAGGTTTCAGGATCTGGAGCTCGAAAATCAATCACGGTTCGCAAAATTAGCCTGGGAGTGGGCATTGAAAGAGTTTTTCCAATCCATTTGCCGACGATTACTAAAATCACGGTTCTCAAGAGTAGTCATGTTCGTCGGGCAAAATTATATTATTTACGCGGCCGAAAAGGCAAAGGTTTAAGGCTTAAAGAAAAAACCGTTGCCGCAGACGTGATTCAGCTTCAAGAAAAATTAGAAAAAGAAGAAAAGGTCAAAGTAGATCGCGACCTTGAAAATAAAAAAGCGGATGGCGCGAATGAAAATAAAAAAGCAGACCAAGCCAATACTGGCGAAAAAGCGGAAAAGACCGAAAAGCTTGCAAAAGCAGAGAAAATTAAAGAAAAACAGCCGTCTCAAGATTCCAAAAATAAATCATGAGCAATATCTCTTAGGACTAGGCTTTAAAAATATCGTTGGTGTTGATGAGGTTGGCCGCGGTTCATGGGCTGGACCTTTGGTGGTGGCGGCAGTTCAGCTTCCGATAAAAAATAGACTTTATCATTTACGCGACTCGAAATTATTAACCGCTCAAAAAAGATTAAAACTCGCTCGCAAAATTAGAAAAACTAGCTCCTTCGCGATTGGCCAAGTTGAAGTTTTTGAAATCAATAAATTAGGATTAGGGCAAGCCTTACAATTAGCTTTTAGGCGGGCAATTTCTAATTTAAAAATAAAACCCGATTTTATTTTGGTCGATGGTTTTAGACTTCCTGATTTAAAAATTAGCCAAAAAGCGATTATTGCTGGTGATTTAAAATGTGCTTCTATCGCGGCCGCGTCAATCGTGGCAAAATCATATCGAGATTCGCTGATGGAAAAGTTAAGCCGAAAATATGTCGGGTATTATTTGGAAAAGAATAAAGGTTATGGTACGCATCAGCACCAAAAAGCCTTAGCGGTTAATGGACCTTGTGAGATTCACCGGAATTATCGACCAATCAGAAAGCTTAAATTCGAATATCGAAATTCTAAATCCTAAACAAATTCAAATGACCAAAATAGTTTAGAACATTCGAACATTATTATTTTAAAAATTGTTTCGAATTTCGTGCTTCGAGTTTCGAATTTCAAAAATTCCGGAGGAATTTTATGATTTATCCTTATAAAAAACCAACTTTGGGAGCGTGGGGCGAGAAAGTGGCGGCTAATTATTTAGCCAAACTCGGTTTTGAAATTTTAGAACGAAACTATACCACTAATTTGGGTGAATTAGATTTGATTGCGAAAGAGGGTGGCGTGGTGGTTTTTGTAGAGGTGAAAACTAGGACTAGCCGCAGTTTTGGCTTGCCTCAGGAATCAGTGAATTTTAAAAAACAAAATAAAATTGTCCGGGTGGCTTTGCAATATTTACAGCAACACCGGCTTTCGCACCGGACTTGGCGGATTGATGTGGTGGCGATCGTGATGAACCGCCGAACTCATAAAGTTGAGAATATTGAACTAATTAGAAATGCGGTGACGAGATAAATATTGGGGCTTTTTTTATTTCAGATAATGTGATATACTTGATTAAAGTCATTGCGGGTTAGTGCAACTGGCAGCCAGCACGGCAGACACTGAATCTGCAAATCCAAGTTCGAACCTTGGACCCGCAGCCATAGAATCTACAAAGGGTGGTGAAGCGTGATGGTCTGTACAAAATGCCATATCCATAATATGGATAGTTCGAAGTTTTGTTCTAATTGTGGTGAAAAACTTCTTGAGAAATGTTCAATTTGTGCTTTTTCACATCCTTTAGATTCCGCATATTGCACCGAGACTGGTAAAAGGTTTGTGACCGCCGAGACTAACAAAAAGATCCGAAGCGAACAAGAAGAACATTTCCTCGAGCTATACAGAACAAGAATAAAGCTTAACACAACAATTGCCGGTTTTGTTAGCTTTTTCCTGTCTTTAACAACCTTGTCAATTATAGGGTATTACTATCATTCTGCGGCTGGTCTTGAAACTGATCTATTTTTTATTATTTTCTGGTCAACTATAGCGAGCATAGTTCTCACTTGCATAGTGTGTATGTACACAGATATGTTTTTAGATTTAATTTATCATCGAAGATTTAACCGCCGACATCCATAGACCAACCAATTCTCGAAAACAGCTAACCTATTCCTTGTAATTTTATTTTTCCGCCCTGTCGGGTCAATTACTTTCACAACCTGATTAGGGCTTTTTTTATTCTTGAAAAATGATAAAATTAGAGTGAGGTTTGAAATGGACAATAAAATTCGAGTCAGAATTGCACCGTCGCCAACCGGACCATTGCATTTAGGCACCGCCCGAACCGCTTTGTTTAATTTTTTATTTGCCCGAAAATCAGGCGGCAAATTTTTATTGCGGCTTGAAGATACTGATCAATCCCGTTCCACCATGGAATTTAAAAAAAACATTGTCGAAGGTTTTAAATGGCTCGGTTTTGAATTTGATGAAGCGCCGTTATATCAAATGGAACGATTGGCAAAATATCAAGAAATGGCACAAAAATTAGTCGAGTTAGGTTTTGCGGAAAAAATTGATTCGGCGATTGTTTTTAAAGCCAAAATCGCGCTTGAAAAATTACAAATTGATTATAAACCAGTTAAGGCATTTTCTAAATTTGATAAAGAGGCTAAAAAACCGAAGGAAAGTTATTATCTAAAAAATATTGGCAAAGATTTGATTCATGGTCCAATTTCCGGAACAGTTTCCAATTCAGTTTTATTGCGTTCAGATGGCATTCCCACTTTTCACCTGGCAGTGGTGGTAGACGATGAAGAAATGAAAATTTCGCACGTGATTCGCGGTGACGATCATTTGCCAAACACACCTCTGCATATTATTTTGCAAAAAGCTTTGGGTTTTGAGATCCCAATTTATGCGCACTTGCCGATGATTTTAAATATTGACCATACCAAAATGAGCAAGCGTGGTCAAAATGTGAACTTGTCAGATTATCGGGCTGACGGATATTTGCCCAAGGCTTTGATTAATTTTTTGGCTTTGCTGGGTTTTTCGCCGAAGGGCAAGGACCAAATTGTCAGTTTAGAACAATTAATTTCGGAATTTGACTTTTCCAGAGTCCAAAAATCGCCGGCGGTTTTTGACCGGGAAAAATTAGATTATTTGAATGGTTATTACCTTCGTAAATTGTCAGCTAATGATTTAGATAAATTATTGAGGGAAAGTTTTTATCCCAAAACTGAGAAAAAAACCTTGGTTTTGAGTGCGGTTTTGCAAAGCCGGCTGATAAAATTAGCCGATGCTCGCGAGATGTCACAATTCTTCTTTAAGGAAGTAACGGTTTCTAAAGATATTTTGATATTCAAAAAATCTGATGCTGCTAAAACCCGACAAGGACTTCGGGAAACTTTGAAGGCTTTGGAAAAAGTTGGTGAAACGGATTGGGAAAATCAAGACCAATTGAATCAGATATTAGCCGAAGTCGTAAAAGATAATCAGCTTGGCAATGGCGATGTTTTTTGGCCTGTTAGAGCCGCTTTATCTGGAGTTGAACAAAGTCCTTCACCGGTTGAGTTGCTTCAGATTTTGGGACGCGACGAGAGCTTAGCGAGAATTAAAAAAGCGATTGAGAAATTGAACTAAAAATATTCTCTACAAATTACGAAAATTATACGAAAATACATAATCATTTTTTTATTTTTGTACAGTTTTGTATTAAGTAGATTAATTTATTATTGACTTTTTGGGATTTATATAGTAAAATATTGATGATCTGCACGAACGCCTGACTCGAAAGGGATTGGTTTGCTTGGCTCGGCTAAATCCCAAAGATTTAGATTATATTGTTTTGCACACATTCGGCATTTTGTCAGAACCAGACAAACAAAATCATCCGATCCTTCACCCTGAAACTATTGCCAGGCTGGATAAAGTAGCGGAATATTGTCATGATTTTAAGAAGACGATTTTACTATCTCAAGCTTGGAGCCAAGCTAATTGGATTCCTGACATAGAGGAAAATTATTTAATACACCACGGATTTGTTTCTAATTCCTTGATATGGAAACCAAACCAACCAACGATTGGAACGAAAATCGGTGGAACGAGTGGGGAAGTCAGATTGGCTTTAAATATGAGTAATCCTTCGTTGCTGACTGATTTCACGCTCAATATCGGTTTTGTTACCAACCGAATCCATATGCCAAGAGTCAGGTGGTTAGTGTGGTTTATCAGCCGCAAGTTGGGGATTAAGGTTCAATTTTATCCGATTTATTCTGAACGTAAAATTCCTCTGTTTCGAGCAGTAATTCAGGAAATGGTCGCCTTTGCACTAATGTTTATTACCTTTGACCCGCGAGCAGAGGGAAGGTTTTTCCGCTTTCTGCAAAGCCTTATTCCTGGCGGATAAAATCATTTCAATTTGGCCTTTTGGCTGTTTCAGCTGGAAGGCTTTTTTTATTACTCAAAATGAGATAAAATATAGGTATATTCCGGGGTCGTCTAGCGGCAGGACGAGAGGTTCTGGTCCTCTAAACCGGGGTTCGAATCCCTGCCCCGGAGCCACGAAAAATGACTCAGCCATAAAATGACTCAGCCACGCTTCGCTGTCTCGTAGCGATAGAAAGGATTTTATCTTATGCCCAACCCAGAAGAAGAACAGCCATATCTTACTCCAAGAGAAGTCGCCCGCTTTGATCCCTATGGAGTTAGAAAGCAAGCTTTAGAAAAAGAAGCTGAGTCTTTAGAATCCCAAGCCCCAAAACCAACTCCAGAAGAAGTAGTTGAAAGACCAGACATCTTAGAAGCTTCTGAGATTATGAAAGATGACTTTTTTGGTCCAGAAGAAATAGGGAAAGCCTTTCAAGTAGAACTAGATCCAAATGAAATCCCTGCTCAGCCCTTCTCAAGAGAAGAACTTGAACACTTTCAACAAGAAGGATATTTCCTCTCTCTTAGAATTGATCATGACAAGGATGGTAATCCTCTCACCATTCAACAACTAAAATCTCTCTATGGATTAGACCCCAAAGATCCAAACACTAGAATCTTCTATCAACAAGATTGGTATGAAAAACCAGAAAACTCCGATCCTTTCTACACTACTCAAACCCCTAAAGTTCAATGGTCTTTAACTAAAAAAGAAGTCCTTGATGACTCAACTACAATAAATTATCAAGATCAAGAAACCATTCTAAACCAATATACTCAACAACAATCTCCTCACTTAGAACCAAACCACACCATCCAAAGAAGAGAAGCTGTTGACATCGCCTATGATCTAGCATTAGCCTATTTATCCAAAGGAGAAAAACAACTCCCTACAAGATATGACTGGTCTAAAACTAAACTCACCCAAGGGGCGTACTCCGGCGAGTTTGCTAATCTTGGCGACTTTGATGCGAAGGGTTTCCTTGTTGATGCGAGTCTTCCTGAGTATTCCCGTGCCTTTTTGGGGGTTTGCCCCTCGGTAGTTTCTGAAATTGAAACTTGATCTTTGAATTTTTGATATCTTTTGTCTCTTTTGATGTTTTGGTTTTCGTTTTTTTGAAATTTAAATGAGACACTCATCAATCCCTTTTTATGGTGTCTC
>Ga0209324_10000090_pt1 | contig 54989 bp, 50 predicted proteins | sample Rifsed19ft3_FD_184015 | JGI IMG/M metagenome (GOLD analysis project Ga0209324, IMG submission 184015) | Soil microbial communities from Rifle, Colorado, USA - sediment 19ft 3 (version 2) | ecosystem: Environmental > Terrestrial > Deep subsurface > Rock core/Sediment | place: Rifle, Colorado...
AGCGCGGGTATGTATAGACAAATAAAGTCTTCACATAATATTGGTTAATTTGCAGATAATTTGGGGTGACAATAAAATCGCCCGGTGCAATTAAATCCAATACCGAAGCCAAGCCTTCTCGATAGGTTTTTTCCGTGCCTGATTTTTGACCTGATCTTAAATCTCCTAAAAATGGCATTCAGCTCCTTCAAGCCCATGGGGGCTTGTTAAATTCTAATCTCTAAATCCTAATTTCTAAACAATTTTTAAAATTTAAATTTTCAAATTCCAAACGGTTTAGAATTTGATACTTAAGATTTGATTGGTAATTGATGATTGCTGTCTGTTTCCGCCAGCTGGCGGATGTTTACTGCTTATTGGCGGCTGGACCTTGTCCGTAATTGTTGGTTGGTGGTGAGCTTGGTGGCGTTTGGTCTCGGCTTTGGCTGACCGCCGCGGATAATTGCTCAATCGGGATTAATTTTTCACGGACCGCCAATTCTGGGTTATAACTTTGGTAATATAATTCAATTAATTCTTGAGTTGTCAGTTGAATTGCTCGCAAACCTAAAGCCGCTAATCCGGAAGCGGCTGCTTGTGCCCGCTGGATCAATTCTTTGCGGTATTCTTCAAAATGAGTCATGTCAATGACTGGTTCTTGCGCCGTGATCGCAGATTTAGCTTTTTCCCAAAAACCAGCCGTTTGTTTCAGGGCTGGCGGGAAAAAAGGGATGACGATAAAAAACTTTTTATTCATAATATTGGCGACAGTAATTAATTTTTGAATAAACGCTGAATAATCTTCAATCTGAAGCTGTAAAAGGGGATTTTCGATTTGCGGCAATCTGGCGCTTAACTCTGATAAATAGCCCGACAAATCAATTCGTCGCGATTGCATCACAATTTGGATTGGGAAAGTCAGGGAATTCAAAAAATTCTGATATGCATAAACCAGGGCGTTTTGCTCGTCCTCGTTTTTCAGGTCAAAATTAATAGTGGAAACCAAAAGCACCAAACGCAAACTGCCGTCTTTTAAAACCACGCAGCCATTTCGAATCTCGGCGATCGGCAAATGAGCCTGGGTAGTTTCTTTTTTCTTCTGCGCCTGCTTCGAATTTGAACCAAATCCAGAACTAGAACTAGTCATTGCCCCTCTTTATGTTATTGTTGTTTATACTTCCATAATTCAAACTGCAAAATGTAAAAATCAAAGTGACAGTTTAAAATTCAAAATTATTTTTTACCCTTAAGGGTTAATATGCTCGAAGCGATTACTTTTGATATTTCAGTTAATTCTTTAAGAAGAAATTTTAATTCGTTTTTATTTCCTCTGTCCGTATCTTTTAATAAACATAACCACATTTTTGATTCATTGGCGGATTTTAATGAATGCGTAAAGAAATTAATAAAATCTCTTTTGGAGCTGGCGGATTTAGCCTCTACAAAATTTGCTAAAATACTTGTTCCGCTTCTAAGTAATTGGCTACCAATAGTTTTACAAACTATATCATTTTTTGACAGACTTTCTATAAATTTGATTAGCCTTAAGACAAAACAGTATAGTCTTTTTTTGAATTCATTTTTAAAATTTTCATTATCATTTTGCATTTTGATTTTTTAATTTTGAATTCGTCTCTACATTAAGTTTGGGACGAGCTTCGGGCTGTGAAACTACCCTTTCTTTCATCTCGGGTTCACCCTTGTCCCAACCTTTAGTATCTAAGATTGTCGCCAATTTTTCAAGTTCCCCGGGTGACATTTTTTTAGTTTCTGGTTGGATCTCTTGTTTTAATTTTGGTGTTCGCACCATTAATTTTGGCAGGGGAGCGCCTCGACCCCAGGTTCTTTGTTTTGGTCGCAGGGTATATAAAACTAAACTGCCTAAAAATTTTGGAAAAGGCTGATCTTGAACTCGAGCCAAAGCCATGGCCACAAAAAAGGCGGTGGTGGGCAAAGCCAAAATCACGAAAATAGCAAAACTGAAAAATCGAAACCAAATATAATCAAGCATCCCACCTGCCAAAAGATAAAAGAACTGCTTTAAAGTTAGTGGTCCGATTACCTTGTCTTCTAAATCAATTTTTTGCGGCACCTCAAATTGCATATTTCCCTTTTTAGATTCTATTTGCTAGCTTATAGTTGTCGGTTTTTGGTTTTTTCTAGAAACTGAAACCTAAAAGCTATAACCTGTTTTTATATTTCGCCGGGTTTTTTCTTGCGTGGATATTCTAAACTTCCCATCAAACTTGAATCTTCAAAACGTTTATCTTGGTCAGGAATATTTTTGGCTCGCTCGATTGATGCTTGTAAATTAATTTTAGTTTGTTCGGCCGAATTGGACCTGATAGCTTCTTTTAGGGCCTGACTTAATTCCCGATTCATTTTTTGATCAGTCATTAATAAGGCGAAATCTTCAGCCAATCTTTCGCCATCCTTGAGATCTTCGTTCATGCCGGCAACATATCTCGTGTCTTGGATTTTTCCTTGTGCCAACAAATCGGCACGCTTGGCTAAATATGTGGCTCGGGCTGGTTCGGTCATGGTTTGGGTCGCAACCAAATGACCGAATTCGTGGGCTAAAATATAATTAAAACTTTTACAACTTGCAACTGCGTCATAAAAAACAATTTTGCCTTCCATGAAATAACAATATGCAGCAGCTTTATGAGGCGCCCCATTACCCTCAAGACCATATTTTTCATCAATTTCTACTTGAACAGGATTATATTCTATTTTGCTAATTAGAGTCTCAACCAATCCTGGTTGGAGATCTTCTTTGTCTAAGCCATCTTTTAGCCATGCAACTTTATCTTTAATTTCCGATTCGTTGATGGGGGCTTTTTCATGGTCAAACCCCGCGAATTCAATCTTTAACCTATTATCACCTGTTTCTGGTGAATCAGCAAAGACTGGTTTTCCTTCATGGGATAATAATTCTGGCGACATTTCTGGCGATATATTCATTTTCTTCCTCTTATGATTTAGGCGGAATTAACTTAGCCAATTCCTTTAAAAATCGATCCATTTTATCGCGTTCTTTTTCGGATTTTTTGACCGTTTCTTTTGATGGACCCTTTCCTCCGTGTTTTTCGTAACTCCAGTGTTTTAGATCGCCCTTTGCTACTCCATCTTCATGATCAAACCGGCTTTGTAAATTGTCCGTCAAAAAAGTTAAATTTATTTTCTCTTCTGCGCCTAATCCTCGTCTTAATTGATCAAGATGCTGAGCCATCGGTGGTGCATAAATATGTTCATAAAGTAATTTTTGTCTTGCTTCATCGAGGTTTTCGGCTTCGCCTTTGGTAATTTTTTCCTCAGCGAGTTGGTCGATCCGTCTTTCTTCTCCTGCGGATTTAATTCGCTCCGGATTTAATAATGTAGCGATTGGATCGTGGCTTCTTTTTAATATAAATTTATCTATATTATTTTTGTAAATATATTGAATGGTAGGTAAAACTTCTTGCGCTAATTCTTTGGGAACAGCTATAAAAATATTTTCTCCTGTTTCTGGTTGATTTGTTATTGAGGGTTCAGAAGGGTCTAGGGTTTGTGGAGTATCTTGGGGAGGTTGAGGTGGCGTATTGGATCTTTCAGCTTCTGGCCCGACAGTTGAATGGTCTGGCATACCCTCTGGTCCGCGACCACCACCAAATAATCTAAACATATTTATTCCTTTTCTTTTTATTGTATTATTTTATTTCATTTTTCTTTCTTCAATCATTTTATTTCTAGTTTCTGTTAGCTGATAAGACTTTTCGAAATTACCAGATGCACGCTCAACATTAATCTGGTTCGTTAAATTCTCAATATCTTTATCGGTGAAAGGTGTTTTGCCGCTAACTTCAGGAGCCGCAGAATTGGTAGGGTTGGTTTTTGCTGACGTGGCAGGAGCAGTGCCACCGGGAGCGCCGGGAGCTTGTGTTGATGCAGAGGCGGGAGCAGCAGGTTTATTGGGAATTGGAGCAGGACCAGGTGTTTCAGTAACTTTTAGAGTAGGTTTTGTATATCTTAATAATATTTCAGAGGTTGCGCTACGAGTTGTTCTTCCTGCAGGTAACTTGCTTAGATTATCAACCAGATCACCATAAGTTGCATCAAGTTGTTTTTTGGCTTGTTCGACACCTACACCCGAGGTAGTTAAATATGTCAAAACTTTCTGTTTTAACGGTACTTTTAATGTATCTTCATTTAAAGCAGCCCGGATTCCTTCAGGGGTTTTTCCTTGAGTTGCACCCGAAATTGTATCATGAATTTGCCCAACATCCCAGTCTTGCGTTAAGTTTATTAAATGTTTTTGTTTAATGACTTCCGGGGTTACCCCAGGATTATCTTTAATCGCTCTTCCCAAACTTTCCATATTTTGTAAATGTTTAAGCAATTCTTCTCGATTTCCTTTTAAGTGTCCGATTTCAACTTTTTCGGTCGGGGTATATCTTTGGACAAAACTAAAAGCCCTATTCATTACAAAGCTTGAGTCTCCTGCCAATGGATTTTCCAGTTCTCTAATAGCGGCTCTGACATCACTTAGTTTTAATCTGCCGCTTTCTATCTCAGGTTGAAGATGAACCCTTAATGGTTCGGAAATTTCTAATTCCTTATTAAAATTTGGTAGAGTTGATGGACCTTCGGGACCACCCGGACCACCAGCTATGGGTCCACCGCCCGGAGGTGGTTCAACTTGTCCAATAACAGTTCCCGCAACCGATTGGGTCCGTTTATAGCCAGCGTCATAGGATTCCTTGGCTTCTTTTAAGAACTGGTTTTTTTCCTGTTGTTTGGTGAGGGGATTATTTAAATCAACCCCAGCATTATTAAAATGGCGCCACATTAAAGTTTGAGCATTAGCTTCTCCTTGTTGCGCTTGCCTTTTCGCTTCGCCTATCCATGATTCTCCAGCAATTAATATTGCATCGTCGCCGGCAAGTTGATATTTGGGGTTAGCTGCTTTGTTTTGGATGTATTCATCAATTCCCGACCTATTGACATTTGGGTTTCTCGTTGGTGCAGCAGTAAAAATACTTTCTGATAATGCAAGATCTTTGCCGGCCATTGCTTCTCCAAACCCAATTCTTGTTTCAGTTAAAGATCTCTTTCCTCCGATGGATCTGAGTGGACCGGTGCGCGTTGCTAATTCAACGTCTTTTTGCGACTGTTTTACTCTATCAGCCCAAACAACTGATGGGCTAAACATTAAAGCCTTTCCAAATTTATTTTGCCACCTATTTTCGTCTTTATATCTGCCAGTAACCCAGGCCCCAACCCCTTTTCTACCTTTATCTAACCCGATTGCGCCGTATCTAGCGGCGCTTTTCCATAAACCGGTCCAGCCGGAAACGATTTTCCCACCGAGCATATAGGGAATATAAATTGCTAAAGCAAAAAGCACTACCCCAAAAAACCATTTTGCAAAACCTGGGCCAGAGCCCTCAGGCCAGCTGGATTTAGCCACAATTGTTGCTAATTTAATAAAAACAAAAGAAAACGGGGCAAAAAAGATCCAGCGTACAAACATGCTCCACCAGGTTTGCCAAGTGAATTTAGTTATTGGCGTAAAAAATAAGCCGAAAAAGGCGATTGGCGACAAGATTACTAATGCCCAAATCATATAAATTCGAACTGCCAACAACAAACCAATAAACAAAATTAATAAAAATGGTACCCCAATAATTAAAAAAGCGCCACCAATGATAAAAAGTGCTCCGCCTAAACCGCCAGTCGCAACACCTGTAATAACCCCGCCGCCAATGTTAAATGCCATTAAAACTTTAAGCATTGTCCCCACAGTTGGTGCAGTATCACCCGGCGCCAAATCCGCGAAACCAAAAACAACCAAAAGATCTTGGCCGGTAACGCCTTTAATAAAAAAGTCAGCTAACACCTGGGTAAAATCAACCATTACTCGGCAAATTAAATAGCTAAAGTTCGCTAAAATTACACCGATAATAATTGCCGGTAGCATTCGCCTGATTTCATATGTTTCAACATTAATTCTCAACATATTAGCCAAGGCGATAAAAATTAAACCTAAAACTACGACAGCATTTAAAAGGGCTAAAACATACTTCCAAGCTTCTTTAATAAAATTATTTTTCCTTAATTGTGTCGAAAGGCTGCGATGTTCGGCGGCTGTTGGGTCGTTTGATCCAGTGACAACCGTACCCGGGAGAGGATTGGTGGAATTTGTAGAATTAGTGGTATTTGTTTGGTTGGCATTCTGCTGGTTATCCGCTGAACTTTGTGCAAAGATTGCTTTCGGTAAAATAAAAATAGAAAGCATAAAAATAATTAAATAAATTAGAAAAATCTTTTTGGTTTTATTCATATTATATTAATTTAAATAAATTATTAATTTAGGGAGTAGTAGATGGGGCTGTGGAGGGAGTTGGTATAGGCGAGGTTGTTGGGGTTGTTGCCGGAGAATCTGAAATACCTGACCAATCTTTGACCAAATTTAAAGCAAAATCAAAGGATTGGGCTAAAAAATTAAGAATTCCCGTAACAATATCGCAGCTAATTTTTTCTAATAAGTTGCTTTGTGTGCAATCACTGCCGCCCGTAACTACTCCAGCACTTGGTCCCGCACCAGGTGCAGACTTGGATAAAATTGCTAATTCTTCCTTCATCTTGCCAAAAGTTGTAATATTCACCTGTCTTGGTCCGCACATTGCGATACTTGGAAATGAATGTGCATCATCCCAACCTCGTCCGCTTAGCTCGTTTAAATTAGCATTCGCGTCTGCAACCTCATTTTGCAATTGATAATATAATTTAATGCCATCTTCGGTTAATTCAGATGGGGTAATTGCAGTACCACTGCCTCCAATAAATGCTTGAATCCGGGCTTCGGCTTTGCTGACATCATACCAATATTTTGAACGATTGCTTGGTTTATATAATTCGTTAAGATCCGAACAGGCTTGGCTGTATTTTTGGGCTAAATTGCGGGCAAGGTCATCATCTGATTGGTTGGTGGGTTTATAAGATGTATAAACGGGTATAGAATTTGGTCTATCATATAATCCGGCGATTTGCCCGGAGGCAATAGTTGTAACACCATAACTTTGTTCTCGATCCGAGTAAGTAATAAAATGTTGATATCTAAATCGATTTTTCCCAATTTTAAAAGCACCTTCTTGGTCCCTGGGCACAATTCCATCTACAATTTGAGGTTTTCCATTAAAAAGCGAAGTTTTGTTTATGGTAACTTCAAAATGATAATCATATGTTTTTGGGGTTTGTTGAGGCGTGGTGCCTTCGCCAGGGCGAGAAGGAAGAGTCGGTGTAGATGTTGTAATAGTAATATTGTATGTTTCAGGCGCTTCCCATGTTATATAAATGGCTTTTCCCTTACCCGGGACATTAACCAGCTCGGCTTTAACATTTGTAGGTTTTGGTGGTAGTTTTAAATTCGGCTGTCCTGGTTCTGGTGTGTTTGGGCTAGCCTTTGAAATATAGGCAAAAATCACAATCAAAATAACGCTTACTAATATTACTGTTCCAGAAGCGATTAAAATGATTTTCGTTGATTTTTTCAAAGCCCCCCCCAATTAGGATAAATTCCAATTATCAAATTTCAATCACCAATCAATGTCCAATATTCAGGTGCGAATTTATTTCTTGTTTTTAATTATTGATGAAAATATTAAGACTAATTCGTGAGCTTCCTTACGTAACTGCTTTGCATCATTTTCTTTGGTTGGTTCGGCACTACTTATCAGGCCAAGCCAATACATGGTTTCCTTAGCTTCCTTTTTGGCAATAGATATTTTATGGATAAAATCCCTTTTTGAATTTGATTCATTTGCTTCACAATAATTTGCTCCAACGCTTGTTCCGGATCTTACCAGTTGGTTAATTATTGGATTATTAATTGGATTTATTTTAATGCCCTTAGAAAAATTAATTATCTCTTTCCCGAAGTTTGAGGTACGTTCCTCTAAGTCAAATTTTATTTGGTGATTGGAATTTGTAATTTGATTGGTCATCGGTTGTTGCAATTTGGAATTTTATATATAACCTCAAAATAATCCTCGTCGCGAGGCTAAGCAAATTTGATTCTTTACTATTTATAATATACCATAAAATTGACTAAAAATGTCAAATTAGAATATAAATCTTGAATTAAAAAGGTGGGGCAAGTGCATCGACAATTCAAAAAAATTCTTCAAATATTATTCGTCCTTTTTCTCTTTGCAGGTATTTTTCTGACTCAATCAATTCACGCCAACCAAACGGTTGATAGCGAAAAAAGCCAAGCCGAAACACAGCTTGAAAAAATTAAATCTGACCGCGAAGTTTATGAAAGCCAAGTCTCGGATTTAGAAGAAAAATTTATCAATTTTGACACTAAACTCAAAGATCTCGAAGCTCAGCAGCAAAAAATAGATCAAGATATCACCAGCCTGCAAACCAAAAAAGCCAAGCTAAAAATTATTACCCCTAAATTAGCTAGCCAGCGGAAAGCACTTCTTCGTGAACTCTATTTGGTTTTTGACGATAAGCTTTTTTATATCACATATTATGTCGATGCCGGGCATTTTTTTGATCTTTTAAAAGGCAAAGATGAAACCCAGATTATGGTTGAAGATCGAATCAGAAAAATCGGTCAAATTGATCGAGTTTTGTCTCTAATTTCAAGGCGGGAGAAATTATTTGATGACCAAATTTCCGATCTCAAATCTCAACAACAAGAGATTGCCGGCAGAATGGCTTTGTTGGCGGTGGAACTATCTGCCAAGCAACAAGGCTTAAGCAGTTTGGATTTGCGCGCTTCCAAAATTCAAGAGTATTTATTAAGATTGCAACATATTAATTCTTTATTGGAACGGGATTTTGTTTCTCAAAATTCCGCCTCAGGCGAGACTTTTATTTTTACCGGCGGCGGCACCGAGCACGGCATTGGCATGAGCCAGTATGGCGCGCGCGGTTTAGCAAAATTAGGTAAAAATTATCAAGAGATTTTGAGTTATTATTATCAAAATACTCACCTTGCCAATAAAAATACTGCCAGTTTAAAAATTCGTGTCGGCTTAGTTTTGGGTGGGGCGGGTGGAAAAATTTGCAGCCTCGCGGGATCGGCCAAGGTCTTAGCCAGGACAATACCCGAAAATGGCTGTGCCAATATTTCTCAAAATCAAATTACAATTTTTGATGCTTCGGGTAAAAATCTCGCCACCATCACTAATCCCGGCGATGTCACCATAGCACCTTTGACAGCTGCTGGCGTGTTGCGGGTGGATTATAAAATGTCGGGTTATAATGAATATTACGGCGCAATGCAGGTTAAAAATATTGGTGGCTCGCTATACACGATTAATATTGTCAGTTTTGAGCAATATCTCAAAGGCGTCGTGCCTTCGGAAATGCCGCATTCCTGGCCCGCTGAAGCCTTAAAAGCGCAAGCTATCGCGGCCAGGTCATATGCTTTTCGAGCCATCAAGCCTCAAGCAGTTTTTGATGTTGATGACACGACGCGTTTTCAAGTTTATTTAGGTAAAAAGCATCAATCAACCGAAACAGACAAAGCCGTTGACGAAACCAGCGGCCAAGTTGTTGTATATGGCGCCGAAGTCATTCCCACTTATTATCATTCCACTTCTGGTGGATATACGGAAAATAATGAAAATGTTTGGGGTGGTAGTCCACGGCCATATTTGAGAGCAGTGCCAAGTTTATGGGAAGAAGATTCGCCCTGGTGGAAATGGTCCAGTAAAGTTTTTAGTCGCGATGAATTATCAAAAATTTTTGCCAATAATGCCGAAACCAATGTCGGCACTTTACAAAAAATTGAAATTTTAAATCGCGGTATTTCCGGCCGCGTTATTGCAATTCGTTTAACTGGCTCCGCAGGTTCGGTTGAAGTCACCGGTCAAACTGTGCGCAAAGTGATTAATGCCAATCTTGAAGTTTCCGATCCGCCAATTCGCAGCATTTTATTTGGCATCAAAAGTCCATAAACTCGAATAAGTTTTATTTGAGAGCGTTAGCGCGGTCTAAATATTCTTTGGCTTTTGCCTCATTACCTTTATTTTGGTAGAGCTTGGCCAAGAGTTCATATGTTAGGGGATATATCGGGTCTAATTTTTGGGCAGTTTCGAGCGCAGCAAGGGCTTCACTGGAATTTCCTAATTCTAAATTCGAATAACCTAAAAATATCCAGGCATCCCGATATTCGGGATTTTTTTGAACCAAATCTTTAAGAATTGGAAGCGCAAGTCTGGCTTCACCAGTTTGATTTAGCATCTGGGCCAAAATCGCTTTTTGGGTTGGCTCGCTTTTGGTATTAATAATTTTTACTGTCGCTTGGTTAAAAAGTTTGGCGTTATCAGTTGTTTCTTTTCTAAAATAATTTTTAGCGCTTTGGTAATCACCGAGATAGGCGAAATAAATTCCTAGCCAATAATTAGAACCAGTATCAGAAAAAGCAGTTTTCGCTTTGGCGGAATCTTTTTTAATTAAATAAATTTTACCCAGGTTAATTTGTAAAAGTTGGCGATCGTTGTTGTTAGAAATTTTGTCAAGTCCTTTATTTAAAATCTCGACCGCTTTGTCTAAATTATTATTTCGCCAATTGATATTTGCCATTGCTAAATATGTTTTCGGGTCATTTGGTAAGATTTTCCTAGCTTTATTATAATAGGAATAGGATAATTGATAATTTCCCAATTTTTCATATGTTTCGGCCACTTTAAAAGTCACCCCAAAATTACCAGGTAAAAGCAAGCGCGCTTTTAAATATTGGGTCTTCGCTTCCGGATATTCTTGGTTTTCCATTAATTTATCACCCAAACTAAGATATGTTGCAGCTAAACTAGTTCGGTATGGTTTAGTCGCGAAAAAAATTCCCACGAGAACTAGAATAATGCCTAAAATTATTAAAATTTTTTTCTTCAAAATCCCCTCCTGCACTCCAGAAAATTAATATAATTGGTGTGCAACCCGCTGATATTCGCAGCACGAACCGTGTATGAACCCGCCCGCAACGCCTGAGCGTAGTAATGGCGGGCGCGGTAATACTGAAAAGGTGAGTTCTAAGACTTGGCGGGCATAATCCCCAATCTCTATTTCGGACCACAGAGTTATTAACTGTTGATTGTTAACCGTTTACTGACTTTTCGGCCACTCAGAAATTATCAATGGCGTTTTTTGACCGAGTTCACGCCAAATTTCTTCGGTAATAAATGGCATAATCGGATGCATTAATTTCAAACTTTGGCAAATGGTGTAATATAAAATTTTTTGGGTATTTTTTTTGAGCTTTTCGTCTTTCATCTGCTCTTTGGAATATTCCAAATATTGATCGCAAAAAGTATGCCAGAAAAAGTTATATAATTCTTGGGCAGTCTGGCCAAAGCGGAAATTCGTCAAATTATTATCAGTTGATTTGATGATATTATTCAAGTTGTTGAGAAACTTCTTATCGTGGTCAGTAATCGCTTTTGGGGCTTTGTCCATTTTTTGGAGTTTGGTGTCGGAAATTTCCAAATTCATGCGCACGAATCTGACCGCATTCCAAATTTTGTTCGCAAATTTTGCACCAGCCGCGATGGTGTCTTCGGAAAATTTTAAATCCTGAACCCCAGTATTTTGTGCGAGCAAACCAAATCTAACCGCATCTGCACCGTATTTTTTAATTAATTCCAAAGGATCAACACCAGTGCCTAAAGATTTAGACATGCGCCTGCCTTCAATATTAAAAATTGTCGGATGGATATAAACATCGCGAAAGGGAATCTCGCCAGTTAACTCCAAGCTGGAAAAAATCATTCTCGCCACCCATAAGAAAATAATATCACGGGCGGTTGACAAAATTTGGGTGGGAAAATAATATTGAAAAACCGGCGATGGTTGCGGCCAACCCAGAGCCGCAAACGGCCACAAGGCTGATGAAAACCAAGTGTCTAAAACATCTTCAACTTGTTCATAACCTTCAGGCGGATTATCGCCAACATAAATGTCTAAATCCGAATTTCTAATTTCTAAACTTTTGGAATTTTGAAATTGGGATTTGTTTAGGATTTCGGATTTCGGATTTCGGATTTCTTCCTGTTTGTGCCATACCGGCAATCTGTGTCCCCACCAAAGCTGTCTGGAAATGCACCAATCTTCAATATTTTCCATCCAAGCCAAATACACTTTTTTCCAAAATGCGGGGTGAAATTTAATTTTCCCCGTTTTTACAGCTTCAATGGCGGGTTTAGCCAATTGCGACATTTTTAAAAACCATTGCAAAGACGGCAAAGGTTCAACCGTAGTTGAACAGCGATCACAAAGTGATAAATTATGCTCGATTTCAACTTCCCTTGATATTAATTTTTGATCGCGCAACCAGGCGACAACTTTTTCGCGAGCTGCTTTTGGCCGCAAACCGACAAAATCCTTGCCAGCAGCTTCAGTCATTCTAATTTTTTCATCAATTATCTTGATTTTTTCCAAGTGATTTTTGTCCGCGATTTTTTCATCAATTATTGAATGCGCTGGCGTCAAGCCCACTGCCCCGGTGCCAAATTTGCGATTAATCGAAGAATCGGCGACCACTTTGATCTCGCGTTTTTGGCCGGCAAAATCAATTTGAAAAGTTTTGCCAATAAATTTTTTATATCTCTTGTCCTTGGGATGCACTGCCACGCCAGTGTCGCCAAGTTTTGTTTCTGGCCTGGTGGTGGCGATGGTAATCGGAAATTTTAAATCATATTTAAAATAATATAAGAGAGTTTTTTGCGGTTTGTGTTTGACCTCAATATCGGAAATTGAAGTTGCGCAACGCGGGCACCAGTTAACTACGCGCGTACCTTGATAAATCCAACCCTTATCATAATAATGTTTAAAGGCGGTCATGACCGCTTCAGTATATTCGGCATCCATCGTAAAGCGGTTGCGTTGCCAATCACACGAACAGCCCAAAGTTTTTAGCTGGCCCAAAATCCTTTTTTCGTATTGGTTTTTCCAGTTCCAAACCTCTTTCTCAAAATTTTTTCGGCCAAGATCCAAGCGGGTTTTGCCTTCTTTGGCTAATTTTTGCTCAACTTTGTTTTGAGTGGCAATGCCGGCATGATCAGTACCTGGCTGATAGAGAGCGTTTTTGCCTTTCATCCTTTGCCAGCGAATCAAGCTGTCAATAATCGTATTGTTTAAAGCATGACCCATATGCAATTCACCGGTCACGTTTGGAGGCGGAATCATCATGCAGAATGGTTCTTTGCCGGTATCAATATTAGCTTCAAAAAATTTGCCTTTTTCCCAATATTGATAAATTTCAGGCTCAACTTTTTTCGGCTCGTATTGTTTAGACAATTCTTTATTCATAATGTAATTTTATTATAGCTGATTTTAATAATTAGCTCAACTCTAAATTAGATTGCGCGGAGATTTTTTGCCACCCTTTATTAAATTCTTGAGCGGCGGATTTTGTGTTAATTTTTAAAGCCGCGGCGACCGCGATCATCGCCGCATTGTCTGTGCAGAGATTTTTGGGCGGCATCAAAAAATTAGCTTTTGAATTAAGGGTTTCAGCTTCTAATTTTTTCCTTAAAGCTGAATTTGCCGCGACGCCGCCAGAGAGCAAAATAGTTTTCGCCTGATATTTTTGAGCCGCTTTCAAGGTTTTTGCGACCAAAACATCCACAATTGCCTGTTGAAATTCAGCCGCGATTTCGTTTCTAAATTGTTGGATTTTTTTAGGTCCTAATTCTTTAGTCAGCCTTAAAACTGCGGTCTTAAGTCCGGAAAACGAAAAATCAAAATCTTCGCTGTCAATCATCGGTCTTGGAAGTTTAATTTTAAGTTCTAATTTTCTACTTTTTAAAGCTGCGACTTCAATTGCTGGTCCTCCAGGATATTCTAAGCCCAACAACTGCGCCACCTTATCAAAAGCTTCACCGGCCGCATCATCTCGGGTTTGGCCAATCGTTTTATAATTTCCCAATTTACGCATTAATACTAAACTAGTATGCCCGCCCGACACGATTAAGCAAATAATCGGAAATTCAATTTGTTTTAAATTTTTATCAACAAAATTAGCCGCCAGATGCCCCTCTAGGTGATTTATGCCGATTAAAGGTTTTTTGAAACTATATGCCAAGGTTCTAGCAGTCTCCACCCCCATCAAAAGTGAGCCAATTAAACCCGGCCCGACCGTGACGGCAATCGCCTCGAGTTCGGCAAAATTAGTCCGAGCCTTTTTTAACGCTAAATTAATGGTTGGTAAAATATTTTCTAAATGAGTTCTGGAGGCTAATTCAGGAAAAACACCGCCGTATTGGCGATGTAATTTAATTTGCGAGGCAACGACATTAGACAGAATCTCAATTTCAGAACCTACTTTAACAACCGCTGCTGCTGTTTCGTCACATGAAGTTTCGATGCCAAGAATAAGTTGTCGCGGTTTCACTTGCCCCGCTGTTCCGACTTGTCGGGACTTTGCGGGGTCGTAAGAGGTTTCAATCCCTAAAATTTTCATAAAGCCATTTTACCATTTTTCCATTCGATTTAAAAGGAAATAGACGGTTAAACATTGGAATGATATAATGTAAATATCTCGGAAGGGAGGCAGATAAAGTGTCGGAAAATACTGCGACTGATATAGACCAAACCAGAGAAATTCTTCAAGCCCAAAAAGATTTTAAAGCGATTGAGGAAGCACTTGAACCTTTTTATCTTCAAGCCCAAGAAAAACAATTGCCAAAAAATGAAATTGAATTGATGATGGAAGAGGCTTTACGTATTTTTGGCTGGAATCAGAACGGACCCCAGGCAGTCCCGGACCTTTTGCCAAACAGGAATATGCATTCAGCATCATTGGTAATTGATATTCGGAGATGGTATCAAAAACTACCCGATATTGAAAGACAAAATCTTTGTTCTGGGGTTGTGAGATTAAGACGGCTTATGCGCATTTCTGACAAACAATCCGATCAAGATACTGACCAGACAATAGCCCGGGATATACATTTTATGTTGCGTCCACCAGCAGTTTTGCCCTCTGAAAGTACTTCTTCAATTTCCCTATAATATAATAATTATTCAACATTTTTTTCTAATTGCTGGCAACAATTCTGCTCACAGAACTTTTGCCAGCTTTTTTCTTGTCATTTTTAGCTTGAAATGATAAAATTAGAGAAAAGAGAAAGCCGAAATTAATGGAAATTTTACCAGCTGAAATTTGCGATCAAGAAAATTGGAATAATTTTGTCCAAACCTCAGAATTGGGCAGTTTTTTGCAAAGTTGGGAATGGGGTGATTTTCAAGAATCATTAGGCAATCGCGCTTTTCGCCTTAAAATCATTGAAAATGATAAAATAATTGCCATAGCACTTATTATTAAACATAAACTGCCTCGCAATTTGAGTTGGTTATATTGTCCGCGCGGTCCAGTTTTGGGAATTCGCAACTGGGATTTAAAAATTGGCCAAGCGCTTTTTGCTAAAATTGCGCAAATTGCCAAAAAAGAAAAAGCGATTTTCCTCAAAATTGAACCCAAGGTCAAAAAACCATATCAGCTTCAAATTCCCGAAAAATTTAAAAAATCACCCGGGATTCAGCCTGCTTCAACTTTAGTTTTACCTTTGGAAATATCTCCTGAAAAATTGTTAGCCCAAATGCATCATAAAACCCGCTACAATATCCGGTTAGCGGAAAAAAGAGGCGTTCAGGTTCGAGTTTCCGAAAACTTCAGTCAAGACATCGAGGCATTTTATAAAATTTTATCTGAGACGAGCCAAAATCAAAAATTCGATATTTTCAAAAAAGAGCATTATGATAAATTATTAAGGGTTTTTGGTAAAAATGGCCGAGCGAAATTATATCTGGCGGAACATCAAAATGAGGTGGTGGCGGGAATTCTAGTCTCATTTTTCGGTTCCGATGCCTGTTATTTGCATGGCGGCAGTTTGCCAAAATTCCACCAGGTTATGGCGCCTCATTTATTACAATGGCAAGCAATTCAAGACGCTCAAAAAAATGGCCAGAAATTTTATGATTTTTGGGGCGTGGCGCCTGCTGACCAATCTCACCACAAATGGTTGGGTTTGACGCGTTTTAAATTGGGTTTTGGTGGCGAGCGAGTAAATTACTTGGGCGGTTTTGATTTGGTTTTTGTGCATGTTTTATATCAATTTTATCGCGGTTTGAGTTTTTTGAGGAGAAAGTTTTAACCCGTCTAAATCCCAATCGCGATCGTAATTTCGCCGAGGTTTCACCCTAAAAATAATGAGTTTTTGGAGCTTCAATGTATAAAATTAAACAATTTTTGAAAAAAATTCTCCCCTCAGGTTTTATAAATTTTTATCACCTTATGCAGAGCCGGATTGCCTGTGTCCGTTTTGGTTTTCCCGCTCAAAAAATGATCATTATCGGCGTCACCGGCACCAACGGCAAAACTACGGTTGTTAATTTAATTAGTTCAATTTTGCAGGGCGCTGGTTATAAAACCGCGCACATAAGTTCGGTTAATTTTCGAATCGGCGATGAGCTTTGGCCAAACTTAACCAAGATGACCACGATTTCCGCTTTTCATCTGCAGAGTTTTTTAGCCAAAGCCCTCAAAGCTGATTGCCAATATGTGGTTGTGGAAACCACTTCTCACGCCATTGATCAAAATCGGGTTTGGGGCATTCCTTATGATATTTTGGCTTTTACAAATTTAACGCACGACCATTTAGATTATCACCACTCTATGACTGAATATCGCGACTCCAAAGGTAAATTATTTGCCAAATTAATGAAATTTGAACGCAAACCAGGCGTGAAAAAAGTCTCGGTCATAAACGCCGAAGACCCAACCTTTGAATATTTTTGGCAATTTCCGGCTGATAAAAAATATTCATATCGAATTGGACCGCGCGCCAAAGCTGACCATGAAATTATTGCTCGCCACACTTTTTCAGATATTGCCGGCAGCCAATTTGTGGTCGAAACACCTTTTGGCTCAGCGGAATTTGTTTTAGCTTTGCCTGGCAAATTCAACATTGAAAATGCCTTAGCTGCTATTTGCGTTGGTTTGTCTCAAAATATTGACCTCAAATATATTAAATTAGGCTTGGAAAGATTAGTGCAGGTACCAGGGCGAATGGAAAAAATAGAAGAAGGCCAGGATTTTGGGGTGATTGTTGATTATGCCCACACCCCAGATGCTTTGCAAAAAATTTACCAAACCGTCAAGCCTTTGGTGCCCGGGAAAATTATTTCAGTTTTAGGTGCCACTGGCGACCGCGACAAAACCAAACGACCAATTATGGGTGCTTTAGCTTCGCAATGGACTGATATTGTGATTGTCACTGACGAAGATCCCTATCACGAAAGGCCTAAAGACATTATTGATCAAGTCGCCGCCGGTGTGCCGCGTGGCAAAAAAAATCAAAAAATGGTGCTGGGTCAAGATTATTACAAAATTTTAAATCGCCAAAAAGCGATCAAAAAAGCGATTCAACTGGCTGAAAAAGATGATTTAGTGGTCATTACCGGCAAAGGGGCGGAAATGTGTATGGCGGTGGGTGATAAAAAAATCCCTTGGGACGAACGCCAAATCGTCCGCGATGAACTCAAAAAGCATTTGAAAAAATAGCCCTTAATTTTAAATAAATCGATGATGGGCTCGCTTCAGCGGGCTTTTTTTGGTAAAATAGAATAGGTATAATTAGTTCAATTAACCTAATTACTCTAATTGACCTAATGAATACCCAATTACTCAATTTCAAATATCTGAATTTAGTTATTGGGAATTTAAACATTGGGATTTGTTTAGAAATTAGAATAATTAGAAATTAGAAATTTTCCAGAGGTTTGATGTCCAAAACTAAAAAAAGATTAGTTTTAGTCGATGCGCCAGCGATTGTGCACCGCGCCTTTCATGCAATTCCGCATCTTACCACAAAATCTGGTCAGCCGGTGAATGCGGTTTATGGTTTCTGCATGATTTTTTTGAATATGATTCGGGACTTAAAACCGGATTTTTTAGTGACGGCTTTTGATATTAAAAAACCAACTTTCAGGCATAAAGCTTTTAAAGAGTACAAAGCCAAACGGGTTGCCGCGCCTCAGGAATTATACGATCAAATTCCCAAAATTAAAGAAATTATTGAAGCTTTTAGTGTGCCAGTGATCGAAAAGGCTGGTTTTGAAGCCGACGATATTATTGGCACTTTTGCAGCCAAGACCCAAAAATTAGTTGATGAAGTTATTATTGTTACCGGTGATCTTGATACTTTGCAATTAGTTAACCCTAAAACCAAAGTTTACACCATGAAACGCGGTTTAACTGATACCGCCATTTATGATGAAGATTTAGTTCAAGAACGCTACCAGCTCCCACCAACGAGCCTGATCGATTTTAAAGCCTTGAGAGGCGATCAATCTGATAATATTCCAGGCGTGGCGGGGATTGGTGAAAAAACCGGCCAGGAATTAATTGAAAAATACGGCTCAATTGAACAAATTTTCAAAAACCTCGACGAACTTTCGCCTAAACTCCAAAAGCTCTTAACCGGCGCAGAAAAACAGGCTGAATTAGCCAAAAAACTAGTCACCATCGATCAAAATGTACCACTAGAAATTCAACTAGCAAAATGCGCTTTTGGCGATTTTGACCGTACCCGAATTGCCAATTTATTCCAAGAATTAGAATTTAGAAGTTTAATGACCAGAATTCCCGGCGCCAGACAAACCAGCCAAACAAACTTGTTTGAGGCCGCCGTTGAAAAAACCAAAACCACCCCAAAAAATATCCCAATCCACAAAACTGAAGCTGAATATCTTTTAATAGTAACCAATGATCAATTTGAGCAAATCTGCCAAAAACTTTCCCAGCAAAAAGGGATTGTCATTGACACTGAAACTGACCGGCTTGACGCAATCTCCTCCAAATTATTAGGAATCTCGGTCAGTTTTGAAGAAAAAAAAGCCTTTTATATTCCGGTTGATAACGACCATGGTCAAGCTTGGCTTAAAAAACTCAAACCAATCTTGGAAAATCCGAAAATTGCCAAATTCGGCCATAATCTAAAATATGATTATCTAGTTTTAAAAAGAAATGGCATTGAATTGACGCCGCTTAGTTTTGATACGATGATTGCGTCCTATTTATTAAATCCACACACCCGCGCTCACAACTTAGACCAAATCGCTTTTGCGGAATTAGGCGTGGAAATGATTCCGATTGAAGACTTGATCGGCAAAGGTAAAAATTTAAAATCATTAACCGAGGTGCCAACTGCCAAAATCGCCCAATATTCTGGTGAAGACGCTGACATTACGCTCAGATTGGTCAATATTTTTAAGCCCAAAATTAGCGAAGAAAAACTTGATCAGCTTTTTTATCAAATTGAAATGCCTTTAATTAAAGTTTTAGCCGAAATAGAATTAGCCGGCATCAAGGTTGATGCTAAATTCCTTAAGCAATTATCCCGCCAGACTAGCTTGAAGATTGAAAAACTTAAAGCTAAAATTTGGAAATTAGCCGGTGAGGAATTTAATATTAGTTCCACCCAGCAGCTTTCAAAAATTTTGTTCGAAAAATTACAAATTCCTTTGACTCAGGTTAAGCGCACCAAAACTGGTCATTCTACGGCCGCCTCTGAACTTGAAAAACTCAAAGGCAAGCACGAAATTATTGACCTAATCCGCGATTATCGAGAAATGACCAAACTTAAAAATACTTATCTAGACGCCTTGCCAAAATTAATCAATCCCGAAACTGGTCGGCTGCATACCAGTTTTAATCAAACCATTACAGCCACGGGCAGATTGTCATCTTCTGAGCCAAATTTGCAAAATATCCCGATTCGAACTGAGTTGGGACGGGAAATTCGCAAAGCCTTTATCGCTAGTCTTGGCAATAAAATTGTTTCCGCAGATTATTCCCAAATTGAATTAAGGGTGATGGCGTCATTGGCAGATGATCAAAAAGCCATCAAAGCTTTTAAAGAGGGTGAAGATTTTCATGCTGCCACCGCCGCGGAGATTTTTGGAGTTGGTTTAAATCAAGTAACTCCGCAACAACGACGGGTTGCCAAAACCGTCAACTTTGGCGTTTTATATGGTATGAGCGCCTATGGTTTAGCACAAAGCTTGGGCATTAACCAAAAAGAAGCCGCGAATTTTATTGAACGCTATTTTCAAGCCTTTGCTGGCATTAAAAAATATCTTGAGGAAGTGATTGCCGAGACGCGCGAAACCGGTTTTGTCGAAACCCTATCAGGTCATAAGCGCTATTTGCCAGAAATTCATTCAGGCATGTCTCAAGTTCAAAAAGCCGCCGAAAGAATGGCGATTAATATGCCGGCGCAAGGCACAGCCGCGGAAATTATTAAAATGGCGATGATAAAAATAAAATCAAAAATTAAAGAGCCAAAAGTAAAAATGTTATTACAGGTTCATGATGAATTGGTTTTTGAGGTACCCAAAGACCAAGTTGCCAGTGCTGCGGTTAAAATTCGCGAAATTATGGAAAATGTTTTTAAATTAGACGTGCCAATCAAGGTTGATATTTCGGTTGGCGACAACTGGCAAGAACTGAAAAAAATAAAATTATGATTTTTTTAATCTATGGTAAGGACAATTTTCGCGTTTTAGAAAAAATGAACCAGGTTCAAGCAAAATTTGTCGAAAAAACCGGTTCTGAGTTTAATATTGAAAAATTTGACGAAAATATGAGCCTGAGTCAATTTAAAAACTCACTTATCGTTACTAATTTTTTATCAGCCCAAAAACTCATCATCGTGAAAAATTTCCTTAAGAAAGCCAGCCCAACTGATGCCAAAGAAATTGCCAAAATTATTGTCAAAATTCCAGCCGAAGTGACAGTGGTTTTTGTTGAATCAGAACTTAGCCCAAAAAATCCAGTGCTTAAAAAAGTCACTGAAATTGGCAAAGTCTGGCAATTTGAGCCTCTCGCAAGCCAAGGGATTTTGACTTGGGCTAAAAAAAGAGTCGAAGAAAAAGGTGGCAAAATTGATTTTGAGGCCGCCGAAACCTTAACTTTTTTTGTTGGCAATGATTTGGGTCGTTTAGATTTAGAAATTGACAAACTTATAGAATATAAAGATAGGAAAGAAATTCACGTGGAAGATGTTCGTGACTTGGTCAAACCGCAATTTTCACCCAGCATTTTTGAGCTTATTGATTCGTTAGCCGCGAAAAATTTAGCCAAAAGCCAGCAAATTTTAAAAAATTTACTCGTCGCCGGCGAAAATGCTTTATATATTCATACCATGATTGTGTACCAGTTTCGAAATTTGATTATTATAAAGGCCTTATCCGAATCTGGTTTGGGATCAGCCCAAATTCGCGAAAAAACCAGATTGCACCCTTTTGTTATTCAAAAAAGTTTGCAACAGATTAGAAATTTTTCTTTATCAAATCTGAAACTGATTTATCAAAAATTAATGTCGGCGGAAATTGCCATGAAAACTGGCCAAATTGATCCAGATTTTGCTTTGGAATTGCTTGTCTTGGGTTTGATGGGATGATAAAATAAGGACAGAATTAACTAATTAACCTAATTAGTCTAATTTCTAATTATTCTATTATTCTCAATCCACCTCTTCGGTGGATCGCCGAGGAGGCGATTCATGATTCATAATTCGCTCCGATATCGCATCGGAGCTCACAAGGGGGGCTGTGAAATTCCGGTCTAAGTGCTTGTTAATTATTTTTGCCAGTTTGATCTTGTTTTGGCCAAGATCTATTCAGGCTCAAGAAAATTTTGTACCAATTAGTCTTAGCCAGCTTAAAATTAATGCCATTCTTGGTAACAATGGCCGGCTAAAAGTGCAGGAAAATTTTGTCTTTTCAAATCGCTTTGTGGCTGATTTTGCCTGGGCAATTAATGCCAAAAATATTTCAAATTTACAAATTTATCGTTCAGACACGAAAATCTCCAAAGATCAATATAAAATTCGAAAAGTTGATAACCAGATTTTAATCTATGATTTAGCAAGCCCAAATTTGGGTGATACTTGGCGCATTGAATATGAACAAGCCGCCGAATTTATGCCAACCGAAAACCAATATCAACTGCGCTTTCAGCCGATTAAAAATCCCGGGATTAATATTGATAGCCTTGAGGTCTTTCTCGTTTTTCCGCAGAATGTCAAAGCTAACCAGGTTTATTTATCTCATTATGCAATTCATGGAGTAGGCAAGAGTGGGGCGCGAGTCAAAAATGGCGCTATGTATTATTATGCCAAAAATCTCTCGCCGTATAGTAGCTTTACCTGCCAAGTTAAATTTAATAAAAATTTAATCAAAATGGCGACTATGGTCAAGATAATGACGGAAATCCGATTAGCTGGTTTGGATTTTTGGCTGGCGGCGACCATCTTTTTGCCGAGCGTGATCATCTTAAGTTTGTTAGCGATGATTTTAATTCGCCGACGTTCTGGTGGGCCGGAAATTTCCGATCGAGTTTCAGATCGGCCTCCCAATCAAATGAGCCCGCTTTTAGTGGGCGTTTTATTTCGGCAAAAAATCGGGCCGGCGGAAATTGCCAGCCAAATTTTGGACTTAGCTAATCGTGGCTATTTGGTTATTTCTGAAAAAGGCGATGGCTATAATATTGGTGAAAAAAAATCATTTAACGATGCCCAGCCATTTGATCGCGCCTTATCTGAAGAATTGCTCAAAGGCCATTTTAAAGAAAGTTTAGCCGGTATTGAGGAGCAACCCGAAAAAGTCTTATTTTCCGAGGCAGTTTTTAAAATATATGCCAAAGCATATGATCAAATCGCGAAATTAGGTTATTTTGTCCAAGGCCCCAGAACGATACTCTATCGATATCAAATTTTTGGCATTTTATTGTTTTTCTTGTCAGCGCTGGCAGTTTTTATCTCTCCAGCTTTTGTCAATCCGCCTTATATAGTTTTGGTTTTCACGGGATCTGCAATTGCCGCTTTATTTATCATTGCTTTATCGAGCAAAATGCCGATGCGCACTAAAAAAGGCCGACGCGCCTTGTCGGACTGGCTGGCTTTTCGCCGTTATTTAATTCGTTATCCCAAACAAACTACCGCCGCCGAAGCACAGCGGGAAGAATTCATTAATTATTTACCATATGCGGTGGTTTTGGGTTGCGAGAAAGAATGGGCTAATCATTTTAGCCGTATCCCCTTTAATTTACCTGAATGGTATTTGTCTTATCACGAAATTGGCACTTTGCCAAAATTTACGCAAAGGCTTTATCCAATGATTGAAATTATCACCCAGACCCTAATGGCCCTCAAAGAACCATTAATTTAGATTTTATTTTGAGCTCGTATAATAATCAGGGATAGGAATCTTGCCAGCCATCGCTGCTGGCAAAATTACGAAATTAGCAATGCCAACAATATTTTCTTTGGGTAAACTGCCCCAAACCCGCGAGTCGTTCGAATTTTCGCGATTGTCACCCATCACAAAATATTCATTGGCACCCAGATGCCATTTTTGCTGATTTGATAATTTATCCGTGACCATATCTTTAGTTAAATACATTTCAATCATTTTCCGACCATTAACCCAAACCGCTTTATCTTTGATTTCAATCGTATCGCCCGGCAAACCAATTATTCTTTTAATATAAAGCTCGTTTGGATCGCCGGGGAATTTAAAAATCGCCACATCACCGCGTTGAATTCGGTCAATAATTCGAAAGGTTTTATTGACGATTAAATATTCTTTGTCGTGAAAATTTGGCTCCATGCTCGCCCCAGAAACCGCAAAAATGCTCACCACAAACAAATGTCCTAAATAAATCACAATCGCGATTAAAATAACCCATTTGCTTAAATCAAAAAACCGCGCTAACCTATAAAAAATTTTGCTTTTAGAACTTTTATTTTCTAATGATAGACGCGGTCGAATCACATTGCGCATACCCCTCCTGCACTCCATAAATTATATAAAAATAGGTTGTGCAGCCCGACGACCAAACGCATCATGAGTCGTGCATGAACCCGCCCGCAACGCCAGCAAACTGTTTTGCATGGCGGGGCGCGGTAATACTGGAAAGGCGAATGATAAGTTAAGTCGGGCTTTATCTAAATATAAAAATTATGATTTTTTAGCCGGTTTTTTCGCAGTTTTTGCCGCAGTTTTTTTAGCCGGTTTCTTGGCAGCAGATTTGGCGGTTGGTTTGGTAGCTTTCTTGGCGGCTGGTTTTTTTACCACCGGTTTGACTTTTTCTTTTTTGGGTAAAGCTAGCTTTAATTTTGCCAATTGAATTAAATATTTTGATTTAATTCGAGCGGCTTTGTTCTTATGAATGACATGATTTTTGGCGGCTTTATCAACCACAGAAACTAATTTTTTCACTTCCGCAGCACCGGCTTTTTTGGCTAAGGCGGCCGAGGCGGCTTTTTTGGCTTTTTTGATTACGTTTTTGGTGACAACATTGCCAAGTCGTCTTTTGGCTGATTGTTTTTTGGCTTTTTTAGCAGATTTTATTTGTGGCACGATTCCTCGCTTTCGCTCGTCAAGATTAAAAATTAAAGAGAAAAGATTATAAATTAAGATAAAAAATAAAATATAAGATTCAATTTTAAAATTTAATCTTCATTTTTGCTTTTGACTTTTTTATCTTTACTCTTTATAAGATATCAGATTTTTTCCAAGATTGCAAGAGTTTCGTATGTGATGACAGGGGGTTCGAGTTGTATGGTTGACTTGGGCATCAATTTATAATAAAATAAACGCAGTCATCGCACCCTACAACTTTTCCTTCCAAGGAGGCAGATCCTAATGGTTGAGGGAAAAAGATATCATTACACAACATATGTATCAGGACTTGGTGTCTTGGGCTTTGTTATTGTTGTTGATTCAGGAACTCTTCCCCCAATTAATCGCTTGTTTCGGGTTCAAATCAACATCTTTCAAAGACGCTTTTCTGAAACTAAATTAGATTTGTTTTGGAAAACTGTTGAACCTGCGGTTTACTTTGTTCGTGAGTGTTTAGTTGATAATGAAGAGCTAAGAGCGCAATATCGACTTTACCCTGATATTTTTGAGACAATTACTGCCCACATCGTGTCAAGAAAATCAGAGAGTCATTCTGATGGCAAATTAGAAATAGCGGCTGATTTGCCCGAAGAAGAAATACCTGATGATTTGTTGCCTGTAGTTGCCCGAATCAGAACCTGGAAAGAATTTTTGGATTCCCGCGAGATCGGCTATGGTCGGTATCAATTGTGCAAGGATGATTGGTGTGAAATTCATGTTGATTCGTCTCTTCTTACTTATCACTCTGATTCTGATCGCCAACAATATTTTGGTTTTAATCCTAAAGTCCAGCCACCCAAGATTGAAGAAGAATCAATTTGTTGGGAGATCCCAGATATCAGGGTCAGATATAGACTATCCCATTCCTTTTCAAATTCTAAAATCGCCCAAGAATATGGATATCTTGAAGTATACCAACAGTATTACCAAAAGAGGGAAGATAAAAAAAAAGCCCAAGAACAGCAGCAAGCGCAGGCTTTGCAAGATCAAAAACGGCAAGAAGCAATTATTCTTCAGAAGTTTAGGGCGCAATTGTTGGCAGAAACTTAAATTTTCAAATTCTAAGCGTGGTTCGAAACCAACCCAAAAGTCGGTTTTTAGCCACGTTTTTTTATTTCCTCAGTCAAATTAAGATTTGACCCTGCACAAGTTTGCCTTTCAGCTTTATTCGCGGTAAAATTAAAGCAATATTATATTTGGTGTGTTTTAATATGGGGGAATTATGAAATTTGACGAGGTAATAAAAATTTATGAGATTGAAAAAAAGAAATATGGCCGGGAAATTTACAAACACATTTCCGACATTTTTAAAAAAGCAAAAGAAATCCACAAAAAAGATTTTACCCTAACTGATCATGAACAATCTTGGAGGTCGTTTAAGGGTAAAAACTTGGAAAAATTGATAATGTATATTATTCAAGATCAAGTCGAGAGTTTGGGATTAAAAATTATCTCCGGCAGTACATTTGAAAGGACAGGAAATGCTAATTTACCCCCAGATGTAAGTAAAATAAAAAGGAATCTTTTAATCGATTATGGAGAATTTGGTCATCATTTACCCGATGTTGATTTAATTATTTACAACCCCAAAAACTGTAAAGTTTTAGCCGCTATCTCAAGTAAGGTCACATTAAGAGAAAGAATTGCCCAAACAGGGTATTGGAAACTTAAATTTTTGCAAGACCCGGTGACCAAAAATATAAAAGTATTCTTTATTACTCCGGACGAAGATGGCACTTTAACTTCCAAAAAACCGACCAAAAAAGGTCGAGCCATCGTCGAGGTAGATACTGATGGTAGTTATGTAATGTCTGATAAGAATATTGATGAAAGCGATAAAGTGAAATCATTTGATAAATTTATTGAAGATCTAAGGAGGATTTGTAAATGAGCGATGAAAAATTAAAAAACGGAATGCTTTTTAAGGCTAAAAACATCAAACTAATCAAACAAAAAAAACTGACGAATCCTAAAAATGACGAAAAGCCACCTTTTGAAACCACAACTTTATGGGATTATCCTAAACAAAGCTATGGTGCTATCCCAAAAGGTAATAATAAATTTCAGGGAGTAACGCCGGCATTTATTATCTGGAACATGATTCAAAGATATACCCAACCAGGAGATTTAGTTGTTGATCCAATGTGTGGTAGCGGTACAACCATTGATGTTTGTAATGAAGAAGGAAGAAAGGTAATCGGTTATGACATCCATCCCCAAAGAGAAGATATTATTAAAAACGATGCCCGTAAAATTCCTCTTAAAGATAATTCGGCCGATATGGTTTTTATTGATTCGCCTTATGGTGATAACGTAAATTATGGTACTGACCCTTTAGATATTGGTAAAATATCCGCTGAAGATTCGAAATTTTATCAAGAGCTCGAAAAAACAACTAAAGAGATTTATCGCGTTTTAAAACCAGGCAAGGTGGTCGGGTGGTTAATCGGCGACCAATGGGTTAAAAGAAAATTCACGCCGGTTGGTTTTAAAATATATGCGATGATGGATAAATATTTTGAACCTGTGGACTTAATCTGTGTCACAAGAAGACAACAAAGTTCAAACACAGGAGTTTGGCATTATCGAGCTCGAAAATTTAATTTTTTTCTTAGAGGTTTTAAACACTTAATTATAATGCGAAAGCCCTTAGAAAAAGCAACTCCAGAAAAATCAAAACCCAATAAAACTAAAGTCAAATGGAAAAAATATAAATAGACAAAATTTATTCCGAAGCTGATAAAAAATGATTAAATAATAATAAAAATCATTTGGTGGTAAATGAAATAAGTGTAAGGTTTAGGGCGAATTGAATATTCAAAGCATTATTAATTTTATTGAAGTGCATCACATTTTATTTGTTGATATTTTAATTCCGTTGATAATTGCCTTAATCACTTTCTTTTCAACTAAAAAATATTATATTAATAAATCAATAGCAAACAGTCCCTCTATAAAAGTTGGAGGTAATATCAACGCGGGGGGAAATATTAGCGTTGGCAATAAAATAAATCGTTTTATTGATGCTAAACCTAAAAATATTTATTCCTTCATTTATTATTTAGATAAATCAAAATGGAAAAAAGAATTAATTGGTAATAACAGAATTTGGATTTGCGAAGAAGATGAGACATACCAAATTATAGATAAAGACAATTATGAAAAATTTTCAGCGGAATGGACTCAAATTTATCCCGATAGATTAGGTTCTGGCAAACATTCCATTATTTTAAAAATAAATAATATTCCAATAAAAGAAATTATTTTTATATACTGCGATGGCGGCAGAATATCTGTGCCTTTGCCCGAAATGGAAATTAAAAAAGATAAACGGGTTTTTTTCTGGGATAAAAATTCTATCGAATATAAATTAGGAAAAATAATTGGACATTTTTACATTTATAAAGATATTGAGGGAGTCGCAGAGATGTCCAAAGTGGAAATACGTTAGTGTAAAATACGCCAAATCCGATTCAGAAAAGGCGAAAAAATATAATATCAATCCCATCTCGCGGGATTTAAAATAATTTATTGTGGAATAAGGAGGTCAAAAGCCTCTTTATTAAAATATACTAATTATTCGTTATTCATAATTCATTATTCCATATTCTATTTTGGGATTTGACCCCACACAATGCTCGCCGTTCGCAGGGTCTACGTCCATGCCTCACAATGTCGCATCTGCGGGGTGTCTACATTTGACAATTTTTTTCAAGCTTGGTATATTGAAAAAACAGGGTGGGGCTAAGGATGTGAAATGGAATTAAACCCAAAACAACAAACAACCGAGTTGATTAAAAAGAGCCAAAAAATCTTGCTCTTATCATCAAATCCAGACGGCGACAGCTTGGGGGCAGCAATCTCCCTTTTTTTAATGCTCAAAAAACTCGGCAAAGATCCAGTCATGGTTTGCTCGGGTAAAATTCCCAATCGTTATGATTTTATGCCCCAAATTACCAATATTAAAATGGATTTTTCGGAAATTAGAAATTTTATCATCACCTTGGATGTTACCAAAACCCCGGTGGCAAAATTAGGCTATAAAATCGAAAAAGACAGATTAAATATCATTATTACGCCTGATCAGGGTGCTTTTTCGGCTGAAGATGTCAAAATTTCTCAAGAACAAGCCCAATTAGATTTGATTATTATTTTAGACACCCCGGATTTAGGGCTTTTGGGTGATCTATACGAAAATAACGCCGAGATTTTTTACAAAACCCCGGTGATAAATATTGATCATCACGCTACCAACGATTATTTTGGCAAGATTAATTTGGTTGATTTAACCGCCACCTCGACTTGCGAAATTTTAGTTTCAATTGTTGAGGCTTTAAGCGCAGAACAGACTTTAATGGATGAACAAATTGCCACCAGCTTGCTGACAGGCATTATTTCTGACACCGGTAGTTTTCAAAATTCCAACACCACGCCCAAATCGTTAACGGTCGCGGCGCAATTAATCGCCCAAGGCGGACAACAACAAGAAATTGTCAAAAAGCTTTATAAAACCAAGCCTTTATCAACTCTCAAATTATGGGGACGAATTTTAGCCCAAATTCGCGAAGACAAAGAGAATAAGTTTATTTGGTCTTTGGTGACCATCCGAGACTTGGAACAGACCTCGGCTTCTGAAGAAGAAATCACCGGTGCGATTGACGAACTCTTAACTTCCACACCGGATGCCGAAGTAGTTTTGCTACTATCCGAAAGGGAAGATGGCATTTATGGCAGCATTCGCACCACCAAAGGCGTGGACGCTTCGGAAATTGCCAAAAAATTTGGCGGTGGCGGACATGTTGGCGCGGCGGCTTTCCAGCTCAAAAACGCCAATTTAGCTTTGGTAGAACGCGATGCGGTGGAAAAAATCCGCCAATTTCAAAACCTGCGCCTGTTTAGCCGGCCGTAAAGCCGAGAAAGTCTTGCATTTTTTTGCACAATCAGGTATAATCAAAACAGGTTCAAAATGAATAATGAGACTTTAATCAAAAAATACAAGGAACACGATCAGGATACAGGCTCGGTCGGAGTCCAAATTATTTTATTGACCCGACAAATGGCAGACTTAGTTGATCATCTCAAAGATCACCGCAAAGATCATGATTCCAGACGAGGTTTGCTTAAAATCGTTAACAAAAGACGCAAGCTTTTAACGTACTTAGCCAAAACTGAACCTAAAAAGTACCAATCGATTATTGTTGATTTAAAATTAAGAAAATAACTGGCCAAAAAATGTAAGAGGACCGACTAAGTTTAGGCACTCGATTTAGTTGATCTTCTTACTTTTTAGAGCTCAAGCTCTAATTGGCCTCAAGGGGACAATTTATGAATTCAAAAAATGAAACTCAAAAGTTTAGCATTAAATTAGGCGATGCTGATTTTGAAATTGAAATCGGCAAAATGGCCGCTTTAGCGACATCATCTGTTTTAGCAAAATGGGGCGAAACCGAAGTTTTGGCCACGGTGGTGGTTTCTGATGAACCCAAGGAAGGCGTGGACTTTTTTCCCATGCTTGTTGATTACGAAGAAAGATGGTACGCGACCGGTAAAATTTCCGGTTCTCGTTATGTCAAAAGAGAAACTCGACCCTCCGAAGAAGCTATCTTGGCCGCACGCATGATTGACCGACCTTTAAGACCGCTTTTTCCTTCAGGATATCGCAATGATCTTCAAATTGTGGTCACGGTACTTTCTGCCGATTTGATTCACGATCCAGACACCGCTTCAATAATTGCCGCTTCAACTGCGTTAATGATTAGCCCGGCGCCATTTGCCGGACCGGTTGGTGCGGTTAGAATTGGCAAAGTTGATGGTAAATTACAGGCTCATCCGACTATGGGACAGATGGATGAAGCAGATTTAGATTTAGTGATTGCCGCCACCAAAGAAGGCATTTTAATGATTTCCGGTAAAGCCGATCAATTGCCAGAATCTGAATTTGTCTCAGCTTGCGAAATGGGTTTAACTGCCATTAAGCCAATTTTGGAGATGCAAAATAAAATTTGTAAAGAATTAAAAATTAATAAAGAAGAAATTAACCCCAAAAACCACGATTTAGTTCAAGAAATGACTAAATTTGTGGGCAAGAAATTATCAACTTTAGTCGCCGCGGCTACTGACACTAAGCACGACGAACAAATTTCTGAATTTGAAAAAGAAGTTTTAAATAATTTTGAAGGCAATTACAAACAAATCGAAATCAAAACCATTTTTAAGGATTTTTTGGAAAAAGAACTCAGAAAATCAATTTTGGAGAAAAAAATTCGACCCGATAGCCGCAAATTAAACGAAATTAGACAAATTTCCATTGACACTGGTTTATTGGCTCGAACTCATGGCTCGGCACTTTTTTCTCGTGGACAAACTCAGGTTTTGTCAGTCGTCACTTTAGGCTCTCCTAGTCGCGAACAGCTGATTGAAACTATGGAAGAAGAAGCCACCAAAAGATATATGCACCATTATAATTTTCCGCCTTTTTCTACGGGTGAAATTAGTCCTCTAAGAGGCGCCTCTCGTCGAGAAATTGGTCATGGCTCATTGGCCGAAAAAGCCTTGCAAGCAGTTATTCCCACCAGAGAACTTTTCCCATACACGATTCGTGTCGCTTCCGAGGTTTTAGCTTCTAATGGTTCAACCTCAATGGCGGCGACTTGCGGTTCAAGTTTGGCCTTAATGGATGCCGGTGTCCCGATTAAAGATCAGGTGGCGGGCATTTCTATTGGTTTAGTTAAAGAAGGTGCAAAATATGTTCTCTTAACCGATATTATCGGCGCTGAAGATTTTGCTGGGGATATGGATTTTAAATTAGCCGGCACCAAAAAAGGCTTGACCGCTTTTCAGCTTGATGTTAAAACTACGCAATTGAATATGGAAATCGTTAAAGGCGCGGTTGAAGAATCCAAAAAAGCCAGAATGATAATCTTGGATAAAATGAACGCCGTGATCGCTAAGCCGCGCAAATTACTTTCTAAGTATGCACCCACTGTTAGCGTGATTAAAATTAATCCCGATCGGATTCGCGACGTGATTGGTCCGGGCGGTCGGATTATTAATGACATTATTGCAAAAACTAATTCTAATATTGATATTGAACAAGACGGTTCAGTCACAATTTCGTCTCAAGACAAAGAAGGCGCGCAAAAAGCCAAAGACTTGGTTTCGCAACTAACTCATGAAGTTAAAGTCGGTGAGCAGTTTCAGGGCAAAGTCGTCAAAATTTTAGATTTTGGCGCTTTTGTGGAATTTTTGCCTGGCCAAGAAGGCTTGGTTCATATTTCACAACTGGCACCACAACGGGTTGAAAAAGTGACCGATATTGTCAAGGTTGGTGATGAAATTCCGGTCAAAGTGATCGAAATCGACCAGCAAGGCCGTATCAATTTATCATTAAAAGCTGCCAAATCTCAAGCCAAAAAATAGCCCATTTTTAATTTTTATTGATATTTTATCCGATAGGTCTTGACAAACTCGAAATTATTTGCTATAATGGAATTAATCTAAATATAGAACTATTTGATTTTGAACTTATTAATTTGAGCTTTTGAAAGCTTTTGACGTTCTCGTCAAATCTGTAATTTTTATTGCTCAATAATATTTTCGGTTCTATTTAATTTATTTTATGAAGGAGAAAACTTATGTACAGTCAGGTCTCAACAATACCTGTTGATAAAACTCAAACTAACCAAATTGAAACTCATTCTTCAAAAACGCTCAAAATTATCCCTTTGGGTGGTTTTGGCGAAATTGGCAAAAATATAATGGTCATCGAATATGACCAGGATATTTTAGTCATTGATTGCGGAATGATGTTTCCGCACGAAGAAATGTTAGGGATTGATTTTGTCATTCCCGACACTCGTTATTTAGAAGCCAACCGAAATCGTATTCGCGGCTTAATTTTAACCCATGGTCACGAAGACCATATTGGCGCCATGCCGTATTTAATGGATCGTCTTGGTTGCCCGGTTTATGGTTCAGCCTTAACGATTGGTTTGGTCAAAGTTAAATTTGAAGAATTCGGCGTTTCCGCCGCAAAATTAAATGTTATTAAACCCGGCGATTCTTTACGTTTGGGCAATTTTCAAATTGATACTTTTGATATGATTCATACCATGTCCGGAGATTTGGGTTTATTAATTCATACTCCGGTCGGTCGAATTTTGCATTTAGCTGATTTTCGATTTGATGATTCTAAGGTTGGCAGTGACGAATCCAAAGCCAGATTAGCCGAAATTGGCAAAAAAGGCGTTTTTCTTTTAACTATGGACAGTACCAATGTCGAAGAAGAAGGCAAAGCCATTTCCGAAGAAGCCGTTGAAGAATCAATCGGTGAAATTTTCAAAAAAACTTGGGGCAGAATTATTGTCACTTCTTTTGCCTCTTCAATCCCCAGAATCCAATCTGTCATTTCGGCTTGTCAAAAAAATCACCGCCGCTTATTTGTGGCTGGTCGCAGCATGGAAAGAAATATTGAAATGACCGAACGCTTAGGCTATTTATCGGTGCCTAAAAATTTAATTTATAGTATTAAGGAATTAAAAAATACCCCGGATCGTGAAGCGGCAATTCTTTGTACCGGTAGCCAGGGCGAAGAATTTTCCGCCCTAACTCGAGTTGCCGCCGGCACTCATCATCAAATTCGCGTCAAAGCCGGTGACACCGTCGTCGTTTCTGGTTCGGTTATTCCGGGTAACGAAAGACCAATTGCCAACGTTGTCAACAAGCTTTTTAAACTTGGCGCTGAAGTAATTTACGGCGGTGAATCTGCCGAAATCCATACTTCGGGTCACGCGAAAAGAGACGATCTAAAAGAAGTCTTTAGATTAACCAAACCTGAGTATTTTGTACCCATGCATGGTGAGTTTCGCCATTTGGTGATTCACGCCAAATTAGCCTTAGAAATGGGCGTGACGCCAAAAAATATTTTTGTCATGGAAAATGGCCAGGTTTTAGAATTTTCTCAAAACTCCGCTCATCTTTCCCGTGCCCGTATTCCTTCGGGTTATGTGTTAGTAGATGGTTTGGGCGTCGGTGACGTCGGTAATATTGTTTTGCGCGATCGCCAAGCCATGGCCAAAGACGGTATTTTAGTCGCGATTATGACCGTGGATGCGAAAACTGGCAAACTCTTGACCTCTCCGGACATTATTTCCCGCGGTTTTATTTACATGCGCGAACGTGAAGATTTAGTCCATCAAATTCGTTCTGAAGTTAAATCTTTACTGGCAAAATATAATGAACAAAATCGAGGCGATTGGGCCACGATTAAAACCCAAATTCGCGAGGATTTAGGCCAATTTATTTACAATGAGACCCAGCGTCGCCCCATGATTTTGCCCGTGACTATTGAGCTCAATAAATAATTATCAATAAAAAAGAGGTGCCGAATATGGCGAAGTTGTTAGTGGCCAATTGGCACCTTTTGGGTTGTGAATTAATTTAATTGTGGGTTGAAGAGGACGAAATTAGTGATTAATACCAGCAAATAAGTCGTCGTTAGGATGATTTTGCCAGACCGGATAAAGAAGATGATCTAATTCTTGGCAATTAAGACATTGCGGTAAGCCAGCATGGCCAAGACAGCTTGTTAGGGCTTTTTTGATTTTTTTGGCCTGAGAATTTGCCGTTTGTATTTGCTCGACAACAGCCATTGGCAAAGGAGAAGCAGGATCATTCTCGGGGGAGGTGAAAATTTTATTAATCCCGCGGAGATTGTTTACAAAACCTTTAAAGGGTTTTAAATCTACGGTCTCGAGTGGCCCCAAAGGATGCTTTTCCAAATTGAAAAGATAAGAAAGTACCTTTTCGGTTTGGTGGAGGAAATCGTACCTCTTGTCTTGGTCCGGGGTTGATCCTGGGTTAAAATCATCAAAAAGCGTGCCTAGACATTCCGGGATGGAGGGGATTCTTGATTTAGCCTCGGCAATAAAACCAAGCGAGAGTCGGTAATGTGCATTAAGAAAAAAATTAAAGTCCGATTGGCAATATTGACAAGCATTTTTGACAGAATTATTGGGCTTATCAGTACAAGATGGACGGAGAGGGCAAGATCCATTGATGGGTGAAAAACGACGGACAGAATAGATTGGGCAGGTGGGGTATACCAAAGCATGGCCCCCGTGAGGTATTTTGAGACAGTGCCATATTTTATTCTAAAGGAACTAATGGCAATAACAAGCCAGAGGTTGTGGACAAATTGTTGATAAGTTTGCGCCTTTGGCGAGTGGTGTTATAATAAAAGAGTCGGAAAACATTTGTCTTTTTGTATTTAAAATTTTAAATTAGAAAACTAAAGGAGTGGTATGGTACGACACCGCCGGCCTGGTCGCCCGAAAAAATATTCCTTGCAACGCACTAAAGATAAATTAGGCTTAAGTCCCGAAATTAATAAAGAAATTATCGCGATTGTTTTTATTGTTTTTGGGATTATTTTTATTTTAAGTCTTTTTAATGGCGCTGGTGTTTTTGGTGAAGTGGTTTCAAAATCACTAAAAACCATTTTTGGCTATACGGTTTGGTTTTTACCCATCTTTTTAATCGGTTTAGGCGCAATTTTCTGGAAATCAGCCAAAGAAGAGGATCAACCCAAAGCTTCGGTCTGGATTGGTTCAATTATTTTTTTCTTGGCTTTGCCAGGCTTTATCCATCTTTTTGTCAATCGTTTTCAGTCTCTGGAAGTCGCACAAATGGGTTTGGGCGGTGGCATTTTAGGTTATGCAGTTTCAAGCTTGTTTCTAAAATTAATTGAATTTTGGGCAAGCTTATTTTTATTATTTGCTATTTTAATGATTTCGTTAATTTTGACTTTTAGTTTGTCTTTTGCCAAAATTTCCGAGTGGATTTCTCGAAACTTTACTCACGAAGACGAAACCGGCGAAAGGCAATCATTTTTCTCACGCTTTAGGAGAAAAGAGCGTACTCTAATCCCAACCCAGCCTGTACCAAAACCTGTTTCCAGTGCTAATTTAGATTTTCCTTTACCGCCCTTGGACTTACTTGATGATAAAATCAGCAAACCTTCGTCTGGGGATGTTAAAAAGAATGTGGAAATTATTTTGCGCACCTTGGATAATTTTGGCATCAAAGTTAAATCGAGTGAGGTTAATATTGGTCCCACCGTCACCCAATATGCTTTTAAACCCGATACCGGTGTTAAATTAACACAAATTACCGCCCGCGCCAATGATTTAGCTTTGTCATTAGCCGCACATCCGATTCGTATTGAAGCGCCAATTCCTGGTAAATCCGCGGTTGGCATCGAAGTTCCGAACAAAGTTCCAGCTTTGGTACGCATTAAAGAAATGTTGATTACTGAACAATCCCAAAGTATTGTTTCCCAATTGGGTTTTGTTTTAGGTCGCGACGTCGCTGGTGCACCGGTGGCAGTTGATTTAGCGAAGATGCCTCATTTGTTGATCGCCGGCTCAACCGGTTCAGGAAAATCGGTCTGTATCCACTCGATTATTGCCTCGTTGCTTTTTCGCAATTCGCCTAACGATATTCGCTTAATTTTAATTGATCCTAAACGTGTTGAATTGCCAGCCTATAACGGCATTCCTCATTTATTAACTTCAGTGATTGTTGATTTAGATAAAACTATTAATGCCTTAAAATGGGGTGTTTCGGAAATGGAACGCCGTTATAAAATATTAGCCGAAAACGGCAAAAAAGATATCGAATCATTTAATAAGGGCAATTCAGAAAAGATGCCATACCTGATAATTATCATTGACGAATTAGCAGATTTAATGGCGGCTGCTCCCAGAGATGTTGAAACTTCAATTGTCAGGTTGGCGCAAATGGCCAGAGCAGTTGGAATTCATTTGATTGTTGCCACCCAAAGGCCGTCAGTAGATGTGATTACCGGTTTAATTAAAGCCAATATCACCGCCAGAATTGCTTTTGCCACCGCTTCTCAGGTTGATTCGCGCACCATTTTAGATATGTCCGGAGCGGAAAAATTATTAGGCAATGGCGATATGCTTTATTTGGCTTCTGATGTTGGCAAACCACGTCGTATTCAAGGCATTTTTGTTTCTGATAGCGAAGTTAAAGCCGTGGTTGATTTTCTTAAAAAGCAAAATACCAATCCTCAAATTTTAGATGACGATATCACCACTTTTAAAGCTAAAATTGATAATCGGATTTCTGGCTCGCCAGACGATGAACTTTTTGAACAAGCCGTTGAGGTGGTGGTGCAGTCGAAAAAAGCTTCTGCTTCGTTACTGCAGCGCCGTTTGCGTGTTGGTTACGCCCGCGCGGCCCGGCTTTTGGATCTCTTGGAAGAAAAAGGCATCATTGGCCCAGCTTCTGGGTCTAAACCTCGAGACGTCTTGATTGATGATGGTGGCCGATACCATTTCGAGGATCATCAATAATTTGTTAAATTATTTTTTTGGGTAACTTAATTTTCTTCACGATGCTAGATTAGTAAAATATTAGTATCTACAAAGAAGGGGCAAGGAGCGAGCCGTGGTTTTTAAATTAAAAAAAATTTCTGTGTCCAGAAGGCCGATCGGAACTCGTTTAAAATTGGCGCGCCGTCGCAAAAGGTTTAGTTTGGAAGAGGTTGAAGAAATTACTAAAGTTAAAAAAAGGTATCTTGAAGATATTGAACGAAATAATTTTGATAACTTGCCTTCCGAAGTCTATACTAAAGGTTTTTTGGCAAAATATGCCGAAGCGGTTGGTTTAAACTCTAAAAAAATCGTTGACAGTTATAAATTAACTCGTGGCACAGATGAAGACAATTCCGCCGATCATTACGGCGAATTTGCGCAAAAAACCATTAAAAACTCAAAATTTTCTTTGACGCCGAAATTGGTGGTGACTTTAATTTTTGTTTTACTTTTTATTGGTCTGGCGGGTTATTTGTTTATTCAGGTGCGAGGTTTTGCGAGCGCGCCTGTTTTGGAAATTACCAAACCCGAACAAGATAAATTATCAACCACCTCTTCGGGTTTAACCATTGAAGGCAAAACCGATCCTGGCGCTTCGGTTTTTATTAATGATCAACCAATCAGTTGCGATTTGTCAGGTAATTTTTCCGAAAGCGTCAGGCTTAGAGATGGCATTAATGAAATAAAAGTCTCGGCTAAAAATAAAATTAATCGCGAATCAAGCAAAATCATAAATGTTTCGGTAAAGTTGCCAGTCATTGCTAAAAATGGTAGTGTCAAAGGAGCCATTTCTGGTTTAAAACTGGTTGTTAAAATTGGCCCTAACCCTTCGTGGTTAAGCGTTGATGTTGATGGCAAGCGGGTTTTTCAAGGCATTATGTTGAAAGAAACCAGCCAAGAGTTTCTCGCCGAAAAAGATATCACCGTTTCCATCGGCAACGCCGGTAGCGCCCATTTGTATTTAAATAATAAGGATTTAGGAGTTCAGGGCAAAGAAGGTGAAGTTAGACGTGACCTCAATTTTAATCTTGGTATGGTACAATAATAAATAATATAGGAAAAGATTTGAATATTTAAATTATTAATATCAAAAAGAGGGGTAGAGGGAGTAAAATGTTAACCAAGAAATCAAACAAAGCTGAAACATCAAGTTCTCGACAAGTCTCCGAACAAAAACAGAAAGCCGTTGATCTGGCTTTGGAGCAAATCGAGCGGCAGTTTGGCAAAGGCGCGATTATGAAATTTGCCGAAAGAGGCCATGTGCCGGTGGAAGTTATTTCGACTGGGTCTTTATCTTTGGATATGGCATTGGGGGTCGGCGGCGTGCCAAGAGGCAGAATTATTGAAATTTTCGGCCCAGAATCATCTGGAAAAACCACCTTGGGTTTGCATATTATTGCCGAGGCGCAAAAAACTGGAGGGCTTGCGGCATTTATTGATGCCGAGCATGCTTTTGATCCGGATTATGCCAAAAATATTGGCGTGGATTTAGACGAATTGTTAATTTCTCAGCCAGATACCGGCGAACAAGCTTTAGAAATTGCCGAAACTTTAGTGCGTTCAAATGCGGTTGATGTGATTGTGGTAGATTCGGTGGCAGCCTTGGTGCCAAAAGCAGAAATTGAGGGTTTAATGGGAGAAGCGCAAATTGGTTTACAAGCCCGATTAATGTCTCAGGCCTTACGCAAATTAGCTGGCGCCGTCTCTAAATCAAAAACCACCGTCACTTTCATCAATCAGTTAAGAATGAAAATTGGGGTGATGTTTGGTAATCCCGAAACTACCCCGGGCGGTGTAGCTTTGAAATTTTATTCAACAGTCAGAATGGATATTCGTCGCATCGCGCAAATTAAGGAACGCGAAAACATTATTGGTAACCGCACCCGTGTCAAAGTAGTTAAAAATAAAGTTGCCCCACCATTTCGCAGCACCGAATTTGATATAATTTACGGCCAAGGCATTTCCAGCGAAGGTGATTTGTTGGATTTAGGCATTACCGCTGGAATTTTAACCAAATCTGGTTCTTGGTTCCTTTCGGGTGATGAAAAAATTGGCCAAGGACGGGAAGCGGCCAAAAAATATTTGCGGCAAAACCCCAAAATTGCCAGCGATATTAAAGATAAAATCCTCAAACAATTCCAAGAAGATAAAGACCAAAAAGAAAATGAAGCCAAAAACCCCGCTTGATACCGCTTTGCATTTTTTAAAATATCGCGCCCGGAGCGAATTTGAAGTTGACCAGAAATTAAGGCTGAAAGGTTTTTCTGAACCTGAGCGGCGAGTAACCCTTAAAAAACTAAAATCCGCAGGCTTGTTAAATGATTTGGATTTTGCCAAAATGTGGCTTGAAAATCGAAACGAGTTGCATCCCGAAGGCTCAAAATTGCTCTTTTTAGAAATGAAAAGGCTCGGCATTAGCGAAGACATCATTAAAAAAGTTTTAGATGAAGACAATATTTCAGAAATCAAAAAAGCCAAACTTTTAATTCAGCAAAAAAGCAAAATTATGCACAATCTTTCCGAGTCTGAATCTCGCCAAAAAATGATAGCTTTTTTGGCTCGGCGCGGCTTTAGTTGGGAGACGATTAGCCAAGTTTTAAAAATTAATTAAAATTTGCACAAAATTATGGTTCTGTTATGATAATATTAAATAATCGAATTTCGTTTGAGCATTTGGCTCAAGCGACTATTTAACGAGGAGGGACAATGGCAGACGAACCAGTAAAATCAGGCGGAAGTGATGTTGAAGAGAATAAGGCGATGGCAGCAATCGGCTATCTGGGAATTTTATTTTTAATTCCCCTTTTAGCCAAAAAAGATTCACCTTTTGCTCAGTACCATGCCAAACAAGGCTTAGTCTTGTTTGTTTTTGGCATCATTATTAGCTTTATTGCCGCTATTCCTGTTGTGGGATGGATGGTTAGTGGCGTCGGTTGGATTCTGGTTTTGATTTTATTCATTATGGGCCTAATGAACGCTTTGGGTGGCAAAACGCAACCTTTGCCAGTCATTGGCAAATACGGTGAAAATATCAAAATATAACCGTATAAAATTTTAGAAAAGCGGATCCCGGCCCAGCAGTCGGGGTCCTAATTTCTAATATTTAGAAGGTAAACAGTTAGCAGATAACGAATAACAATTAACAATAAAGTTTTAATAGTTGTTAATTAATAAGCCCGCCTAAGTTTAGTGTTCGCCTTTTGGGAACTATCCGTTCACGGCTCACGCTGCACTTTAGCGGCGGGCTGCACAACAATTATATTAAATTATGGAGTGCAGGAGGGGTTTTGAAGAATATTTTAGCATTCTCGGAAATTTCCAAAAACGATATTCCCAAAGTTGGCGGCAAGGGTGCTAACCTCGGCGAGCTTAAAAAAGCTGGCGTGGCGGTTCCAAATGGTTTTTGTGTGACTTCCGGGGCTTATTTTAATTTTATCCGTAAAAATGGCATTGATAAATTAATTCGCGAGCTCTTATCTAAAATTGATTATGAAAGCACCACTCAATTAGGTGTTGCTTCGCGACGGATTAAAAAAAGCATTATGTCCTCTAAAATTGATCCAGATTTAGTAAAAGAAATTATTAAATTTTATCATCAGCTCAATGCCGATTTTGTGGCGGTTCGAAGTTCTGCCACGGCCGAGGATTTGCCAACCGCCTCATTTGCGGGTCAACAAATCACCTTTTTAAATATCAATGGGGAAAAAGAATTAGCTTTAGCCGTCCAAAAATGTTGGTCATCATTATTTGAGCCACGCGCCATTTATTATCGCGGGATGAATAAATTTGATCATTTGAAAGTTGGTTTGTCGGCCGTCGTCCAAAAAATGATTCAATCAGATGCATCAGGAGTGATGTTTACTTTAGATCCTGCCACCAATGATCGGGCCAAAATTGCCATTGAAGCCGGTTTCGGTTTGGGCGAGGCGATTGTTTCCGGATCAATTATCCCCGACAAATATTTAATCTACAAAGAAGGTTTTCGAATTTTAGATAAAAAAATCGCCCGACAAACCTGGGCGATTAAAAAAGTTGGCGATCGCGACAAGAGAGTTCCAGTGGCACGTGCCGATCGAGAAGCGCAAAAGATTTCAGACCAGACGATTGAAAAATTAGCCAAAATAGCAATAAAGATTGAAAAACATTATAAATATCCTCAAGATATTGAATGGTCTTCATGCGATGGTCGGCTTTATATCGTCCAAAGCCGCCCTGTCACGACCGCGGAAAAAATTCTCGTTGAGAGAGAGATTGTTCGAGCCCAAAACCACCGCATTTTGCTCAAAGGCACCGCGGCTTCAATCGGGGCTGCCTCGGGATCGGTGAGAATTTTAAGAAGTCCTCAGCAAATTGGGCAGATTAAAAAAGGCGATATTTTAGTTGCTAAAATGACTGATCCATCATATGTGCCGGCGATGAAAAAAGCCAAAGCCGTGGTGACTGATCAGGGTGGGCAAACTTCCCATGCCGCCATTGTCAGCCGCGAATTAGCCATCCCTTGTGTAGTAGGGACTAATTTTGCCACCAAAAAATTAAAACCCCGCCAAAAAATTACCGTTGATGGCGATAAAGGTTTAGTTTATGAAGGGGATGCTTTAGTCAAGTGCAAGGAAAAAGCCCGGGCTAAATCTGATATTAAAACTAAAACTCGAATTTATGTTAATTTGGGAGAGCCGGAATTAGCCTCACAAATTGCTCAAAAATCAGTTGATGGGGTGGGTTTGTTGCGGGCAGAATTTATTATCGCTAACAAAGGCGAGCACCCGCGTCGCATGTTAGAACAAGGCCGAGGTGATGAGTTTGTCGAAATTTTAAGTACGGGAATTTCGCAAATTGCGGCCGCTTTTTACCCGCGACCGGTAGTTTATAGGGCCACTGATTTTAAAACTAATGAATATGCAAACTTAAGAGGCGGTAAAGAGTTTGAGCCATTTGAAGCCAATCCCATGATTGGTTATCGAGGTGCTTGCCGGTATTTAGCAGAGCCAGATTTATTTAAACTCGAATTAAAAATGCTCAAAAATGTCAGGAAAAGGCTTAATAATGTTTGGCTAATGATTCCCTTTGTAAGAACCCCAACTGAATTAAAAAAGGTTTTAGCCATGGTTTCAGAGGCTGGTTTGACTAAAGCCCCGGATTTTAAAATTTGGATGATGGCAGAAATTCCTGCCAATGTTTTATTGATTGACGATTTCCTCAAACAAGGCATTGACGGCGTTTCCATCGGTTCAAATGATTTAACACAATTAGTCTTGGGTATTGATCGTGATAACGCCCATTTAGCGGCTGAGTTTGACGAGCGCGAAGACGCGGTTTTAAAGGCGATTGAACAAATTATTGCTGGTTGTAAAGCGCGCGGGGTGACAATTTCGATTTGCGGACAAGCGCCATCAGTCTATCCGGAAATTTGCGAATTTTTAGTTAAAGCCGGCATTACTTCTATTTCTGTAAATCCAGATGTCATTGAACAAACTCGTGAATTGGTCTCAAAAGTTGAAAAGAAATAGTTCTCAAAATTTGACAAATTAATTTTTTGGTATATAATATAAATCATCCTGTTGGCAGTGATGGTTTGTCATCTCCGGAAAGGGGGACTTCAGGTGATAGCTCGAAATGCAATTCAGCCTATTGTCTGGAGCGAAAACGTTTTTTCCTCAAATGGAACACATTCTCGACCGGTCGTGATGTATCTTGCTCCAGGTTGGAAAACAATTGTGAATTCTAGCCGCGAACTTGCCACTGAAGTTGAAGGCTTAATTGAGGCTAATACTCCTCGCGAGATGATGATCGCTTTAAGGAAAAGTCTTGAAAATGATCAAAACCCATGTGGGTACTGGAGCTGTCAAGACCAGATAGGAAACGTTTATGTTTTTCAGGTTTTTTCCTGCGAAACAGGCTGCATTATCTCTTATCGTTTTTACCCCATCTCTGATTCCGTTTCTGTTTCGACTATTTTACGAATGATCACCTCTACTCAGGGTGCTATTTCACCCCGAATTAACCTTTTTTCTTACTTTTTACTTTAGCCCATAGGCTGGCACAAGTTTTGGCGCTTCGCCATCCATCCCAATCGACTTGTTTCAGCCTTCTTTTTTTATCATAAATTGCGTATAATTAAGGCAGAACTGAGATCTGTCGCCTTTAGCAACCCGCCTTTGGCGGGAGATAGAGTATTGAGGTAGAGACAGAGAAGTAAATTTGGAGAGATGCAGGAGTGGTTTAACTGGCAGTCCTGGAAAGACTGTGACCCCGCAAAGGGTCCGTGGGTTCGAATCCCACTCTCTCCGCCAATTGGGAAATGTCTTTGTTGGCTCGCCCTCTGCGAGGGCTCGCCAGCCGATTTTCGGTTCAAAATCAAATTTTTTGCCTTTGTTCCGCGAAGCGGAACGCCAGAAGCGGGCTTTTCGAATTTTTATTGATTAATTCATTTTATTTGGTAGTATAGCAATAAAGGTAATAATCTCATTTACTATAATGCTACCAAAACTTTATTTATATGACAAGTGGAAAAATTATCAGCGAAAACATTAAGAAACTACGAGCCAAACTTGGCTTAACGCAAGACGATTTAGCCAAGAAGGCGGATATTAAATATACAACGCTTACAAAAGTGGAAAGCGGTGCAGTTAATAAGCCAAGCGTTCAAACTATGGCGGAAATTGCCAAAGCATTGGGAGTTTCAATCGAGGATTTAATTAAATAAATTTATGTCTAATCATTGTCATCACCACAATTGCATAGAAGAATTAAAATCAGATCATCAAAATATTCTGAAACACGTCGATGATTTAGAAGCAGTTATTAATCAGCCAACAATTAATCATGCAAAAATTAAAGAATTTTTACACTTTACTGAAACATTTGCCGAACCTCATCATCAAAAAGAGGAACAAGTTTTATTCCCAGCCCTAGAAAAGAAAGGTATACCAAACGAGGGCGGGCCTATCGGCATAATGCTTGTGGAACATGTAACTAAAAGAAATTATCTTACTAAAATGAGAGAAGCTTTGCAGGAAAATGATGAAACTAAACTCAAGAAAAATACTCAAGCCATGATTTCTCTTTTGAAGGATCATATTTTTAAGGAAAACAACACTTTATATCCTTGCGCCCAGGATGTGTTCAGCAAAGAAGAGTTGGTTAATCTCGCCTCACAATGCGAAAAAATTAAAGTTAAGAAATGAAACTTGGCATTATTTTACAATCTAATAAACCAGAACACGCGTGGAACACATTTCGTCTAGGAATTACTGCACTTAAAGCGAGCCATCAAGTGGAAATATTTTTAATGAACGAGGGGTCAGAGCTTGATACTATTCCTGACACTAAAGATTTTGATATTTCTGCAAAAACCACAGAATTCAAAAATTAAAAGGCGAGGTTTATGTGTGCGGTACTTGTCTCAAAGTGCGCGGTAAAGAAGAAAGCAAAGTTTGTCCCGTTTCCGCAATGTCCGATTTACTCAAAATGGTCGAAGACTCGGACAAGGTATTAGTTTTTGGTTAATATAAAAGATTATTATGAGAACTACTACTTCTACAAATATTTCCCTCCAGCCACCATCTGAATCAACGACACCTCAGCAGCCGCATCAGTCAAATATTGATTGGAAGTATCAATTTCAGCAGTATGGTGCGGCATTTGTGGTTGCCGTAATTTCGTTTGTTGCTTTATCGGTCTATCTTTTCTATCGCCGCGGATACTACGATTTATATATTGCCAATAAAGTTTTCGCTGGAGTGGCCACAGTGCTTATCGGCATTGTTATTCTTATTGGTCCTGGAAGTCGTTTTTTTTCCTTCCCTGATCATTATGTTCAATACCGAAAAGAATTGGGAATCATGGCTTTTTTTCTGGCATTGACTCATAGTATCGTTTCATTTTTCTTTTTGCAGGACAAGTTTCCTGTGCAGAAATTTTTGAGTGCGGACTGGTGGCCGTTTATCTTCGGTCTCACGGCTACCATCATTCTTATTACAATTTTCTTTATCTCTAATAATCGGGCGATGATGGTACTCGGCAGAGAAAAATGGTGGCGGTTGCAATACTGGGGCGTGCGTCTTGCTTTTGCTTTTATTCTTCTTCACGTTTTTATTATGAAGTGGAGTGGATGGGTAAAATGGTACCAAATTGGTGGGAGTAAAGAGTTAGTGCATCCGGAATGGCCCGGCGCGGGTCTTCTGGTGGGCTGGTTTATGGTCTTGGTGGTTTTTATACGCTTAGCTGAATTCGTCGGTCCGAGATTTGGACGCGCGGCCTGTTATATAAGTGCCGTTGTGCTACCATTTATTTACATTGCAACCTTCTGGTGGGGAAGACAATTTATTGAATAAAAAGAATTTTCCGCCCCAACTTCGCCGAAGGCTTCGCTGGGCAAGCAAAGAAAAACTTAAAATCGTCCTTTTCGCTTCCGCTTCCCGCCTACCGGTTGGACAGGCAAGGCGAGGCGAGCGGAAGGCCCTCCTTCGTTAAAGCTACGGACGTGGAACGGGGGTTGGGGGGCCTCCAAAAGCGGGTAAAAATTCCGCCCGCCCTACAAATTTTGGGCAAAATCAGTTCGGATTTTTTCAAATACACACCGTTCATCCCGAGCATTGTCGAAGGACCAATTTTCATAAATTTAGAAGCAATATTAAACCTATAATATTTGTGGCGACGAAAGCGTTTATTGTCTTTAATAATAAAGTTCTGATTTTGAAAGAATCTTCTCAATATCAAGACGGCGTAAACACTGGCAAATATGATGTTGTTGGCGGCAGGGTAAAGCCGGGAGAACGATTTGATTTAAGTCTACTTCGAGAAATCAAAGAGGAAGCCGGGCTTAATGTAAAAATTGGGCGCCCCTTTTATGTTAATGAATGGCGACCAATCGTTAAAGGAAAAACTTGGCAAATTGTTGGTACCTTTTTTGAATGCTTCGCAAAATCCGATAAAGTAAAATTAAGCCAAGATCATGATGATTTTAAATGGATTAATCCGCATGATTTTAGAAAATACCCACTGATTAATAATTTAATCCCCGCTTTTAAAAGTTTTATCCGCCCAAAAAGAGTAAAAAAATAAGTTTTTGATACTAATTTCTTACCAGCTAGAAATATAAATTTATTAGTGTAATAATTTACTTTTTAGTTTTATGTTTAGCTTAAGATTAGGATTAACTTCAATAATAATAAAAATTTATTAAAAATTTTGGGGTAAAATGGTTGACAAACAACAAGTCAAAAAATGGAAAAAAATTGAAGTATTTTTAGAATTTTTAGTTTTTGGGATAATCGTTGGCATTGCCGAAGATCTGATCACCATTTCCGTCGCGACTGATGCAACTATCTCTTGGCGCGTTGTCGCCATTGTTGTATTAATTGCGATTCCCTTTGCTTTTCTTGGGGAAATCCTAGTAGACAGAATCGATTTTGTGGAAATTTTTCTTAACTCATACAAGAAAAAGAGTAAGAACCTGTAATCCTAAAATTAATTATTTACTACTTAATTTATTAATGATAAAATAATAATTAGGAAAACACTTTATCAATCTTTAAGGAGGGGGAATGAAGAGATTATTTAGATTAATGGCGCTTTTTGTGGCAATTTTTTTGTTGGCAATACCGATGGGGACCTCGGCCGGGGTTGCCGGATCAGTTTTGGATCAATCTTATGAAGAAACTGCCGGTGGTTGGGGTTTTTTGATAGACAATAACGCCAACATGATTCAGACCTTTAAGCCTACTAAAAATCGTCTGGTGAGTATTGACGTTTATTTAAAAGATCGCACTGTGGGCTCAACGCTGACCATAAAAATTTATGAAATGGATGGTATTGATGGTCCCGCGAGTGCAGTTGTTAAAACTTCCAGTGGAGTAATTACTGCTCCAGCAGGTGACACTTGGGAAACAATTGCTTTTGCTTCGCCCTATGTTACTGTTACGCCTGGGCAATATTATGGTATTAAATTGAGCATCAATGATGTCGCCACCCGTTGGTATTATAACAATGTTGACGGTTATATCGGCGGAAATTTTTTGGCAACCGGGCTTCCACATACCTATGATGCTTGTTTCCGAGTCTATGGCTATAATTATACTGCAGCCACGCCAGCCCCTGCCACCTCGACTGACACCTCTACAGATACCTCAACCGACACTGATTCGAGTTGGTTTCCGGTTGACACTTCAATTGCTTCGCCAGTCCTAACCGAGGTTCAAAAAAATGGCCAAAAAATTACGCCAACCCCTGAAAATATCACCCTTAAATTAAAAGATGAAATGACTTTAGAGGGAACCGCCCCGGCAGGTTCTCAGGTGGTTTTGATGGTTGGTACTCAAGCCTTTGAAGTTGCCCAAGAAAAAAATGGCAATTGGTGGACAAAAATTGACGCGAGGCTATTAGATGAAGGGGATTACACTCTGGTCGGCCAGGCACAAATTAATAATAAAGGTTCAGCAAAGGTTAATTTGTTGGGCATTAAAATAAGTGAAAAAACTACGACCACGGCCACCAATACTCTAAGCCAAATGAAAAATTATCTCTGGTGGTATGTCGGAATTGGTGCTTTTGTTTTGGTAGATGGCGTCATTCTTCTAATATTCTTGCGCAAACATTATGCCAAAAAAGCGCGCGAAAAAGCCAATCAAAATCCTGAAAAACCCCAAGCCACCCCAAGCCAAGACAATCAAGTCGCTCACGATCAAAATGAATAAAATTAAATCATTATTATCAATCTTAACTTTTTTAACCTCAATTCTAATACCCCAGACTCGAGTTCAAGCCTTAGCAAGCCTTGACCAGGTTTGTTCGAATGGCGTGGCTGGCAACCCCGATGTTTCATTTTTAAGTCATGAACCGGCGCAAATTTTTGTGCCCACCAAACATACCCTTGATGCAATTTCGGTTTATCTTAAAACTGAAATTGGCGGTACTTCCAGAGTTAGGGCACAGGTTTTAAACGCCACCACCTCGCCCGGACAAATTATTACTGATAAAACCCAAGAAGTCACCAGTACTGCTTCGTGGGTTATTTTTGATTTTCCAGACGTCAGCATGCCGACCGGCATGTATGCAATTATTTTGTCGGATATGGATTTAAACGGTCACACCGTTTGGTACCACGGCGAATCTGCCTGTTATGCTCGAGGTTACGCGGCGATTAATAATATTCCTGATTTGAATTTTGATTTTGGTTTTGCCGTTTATGCTTCTGATCCTGCCAATCCCCAAAATCCAGCTCCAAATACGAATTCAAATTCAAGCAATTCAACCAATCCTCAATATAATTCACAAGCCGGCACCGGTGCCGCGCCAGCAAGTCAAACTAGCTCAACAATTTTACCACCTTCAAAATTAAACGCCAAAGATGTTGAATTTGATTATGGCGGTTCTATTTTATTAACCTGGTTTCCTTCAAAATCTCAAAATATTGATGGCTATAAGCTATTTAGAAGTCAAAATTCAAACGGCCCGTTTAGCGAAATCGCTCGCACACCAGCGATGGTGGGCGGTTTTATCGATAAAAATGCCACCACCAGCATTACCTATTATTATATAGTAAGAGCCTACAAAGGATCTTTGGAATCTGCAAATTCAAATCTTGCCAGTCTCGCATCCTCAAATGATTTAGAGGCAATAATTAACGACTATAAACAAAGCCAGGGCTTATTTGGTGGTGGGATGTTACCGGGCGCAGTTTTAGCCATCGTGGTGGTCTTGGGATTAATCTTCTTTTTCGTGGTGGTAATGGTTGTAGGTTATGTGATCTTTTTTAGAAAAAAATCCACTCCAACTCCTCAGCCGGTCGCGGCAACTCCTCCGCCAACCGTGATCGAAAAAGAACCTGAATTAAAAAATAAGACTAAAAAATAGCCTTAAATTTTTCAAAATTTATTTAGAGCAAAATCGATTTACATTCCCGGGAAGATTGAACCAAAAATCGAAAACAAACCCACTGGCAAGACGCCGGTCCATGAGAGTATTTGAAAAATAATTATTAATAAAATAATAAATAAACAGCAGCCAGCGATTCCGCAACAAGCGCATTTTAAACCATTATTTGAATTTTGAGAAGTTTGTGGAGCCGATTGCTGGGCTTGGTTAGTGGGAGTCGCAGGTGCGGTTGGAGTTTGCGAAGATGGTTGGGTATTAGCGACAACTGGTGTCGCTTCTTTTTTATCTTCTGTTATTTTCCTCCTTATTTTATCTCTATAATCTAAACTTATCACATAAAAAAAGACGGAGCAACTAAATCATTAAATATTGTTCCTTTTCAAAATGCAAGAGTTATGGTATAATTAAATTAAGAAATAGAAATAAATTTTTGCCTGTTTTTCTCGAAAAGATAACGGGCAGTTTTAATATTTTAATCAAAAATCCCAAATAGAGGTAAGATATGGACGAAATTGAAGAAATTAAGCGTCGAATTGATATTGTCGACTTTATTGGCCAATATCTAACGCTTAAAAAAGCGGGCCGTAATTTCAAAGCGGTTTGTCCTTTCCACGCCGAAAAAACGCCTTCTTTTATCGTTTCTCCGGAAAAACAAATTTGGCATTGTTTTGGCTGTCAAAAAGGCGGCGATATTTTTGGTTTTCTGATGGAATACGAAAGCATCGAATTTGCCGATGCTTTAAAAATTTTGGCCGAAAAAGCCGGTGTCAAATTAACCCCCAAAAATCCGCAGCTCAAAAAAACCAAAGACGAACTTTATCAAATGAATTTAACCGCCGCCAAATTTTATCATTATCTATTAACCACCAAAGAAATTGGCCAGAAACCGCTCGAATATTTAGAAAAAGCGCGCGGTTTGACCAGAGCTACCATTGATAAATTTTTAATCGGCTTTGCTCCAGATTCCTGGGATTTAGTTTCCAGATTATTGGTTAAAAGAAATTTTGCCAAAGACCATATTTTGCAATCAGGCTTAGTCATTATCAAGCCAGACGGCGGTTTTTATGATCGATTCCGCAGTCGCCTCACTTTTCCCATCTCAGACATTGCTAAAAATGTTTTAGGCTTTTCTGGCCGAATTTTTAGCACTGGTCAGATAAAAACTGCGGGTCGAGATTTCGAACCGGCCAAATACATTAATTCGCCTGACACGCCAATTTATAACAAAAGCCGGATATTATATGGTTTGGACAAAGCCAAAAAAGAAATTTTAGCCCAAAAATTTGTCATTATTGTTGAGGGACAAATGGATGTGGTCGCTTGCCACCAAGCTGGAATCGAAAATGTGGTTGCGTCTTCCGGCACGGCTATTACCGCAGACCAATTGCAAATTCTCAAAAAATTTACCACTGATTTTGCTTATTGTTTTGACGCTGATGCCGCAGGCGAGGAAGCGACCAAAAGGGCAATTGCGACCGCTCACCAAATTGGCATCATGCCCAAGATTATTGTTACCCCCGAAGCTAAAGATCCGGCGGAAATTCTCCAAAAAGAACCTGAATTATTTAAAAAAGCGATCACCCAAGCCAAAGATGCGGTTGATTTTTATTTAGATTTGGCAAAGCAAAAATATCAAAGCAAAAATATGACCAGCCAAGAAAAGCAGGTCGTGGCAACTGAGTTATTGGGGATTATCAAAAAGATTTCTGAGCCAGTTTTGGTAGGAGATTATTTAAAAAAATTGAGCCGTTTTTTGGATACAGATGAAAAATTTCTTTATGAGGCTTACCAGAAAATGCCGCGAAATTTTTCGCCAAGCCCAAATCCTCGTGCCCAAAATCAAAATCAGGCAATTTCTACCCCCCAAGCTATTCATGAACCAATCGAAGAAATTGTCATCGGTGCCGCCTTAAAATTTCCCGAAATCGCCAAACCAATCTTATCTAAATTAAATCTGGCTAATTTTTCATCACCGGAAAATCAAAAAATTGCGAAAGCGATTATAAAGTCATATACTGAAAATAATAAAGTTGATGAAAAACTGCTTAAAAAAGAATTAACCGAGGCAGAACTGAAAACTGCGAATAGTTATTTTCTTGAAGCTGAAAATGAATTTGGCCAATTATCCGAGAAGGGCTTAAAAGATGAAATCGTGATTGCTTGTCAAAGACTTAAAGCCAAGCGTTTAGATAAAATCAAAAATGATTTTCAGAAAAAAATCGCTGAAGCGGAAAAAACTGGCAATCGCAGCCAAATTAAAGAATTAATTTTACAGTTACAGAAACAAATAGGAGGCAATCATGACCAAGCAAAATAAACCAGATAAAGACTTTAAAAAATCTGAATATAAATTTCCAGATCAGGTCTGGGACTTGATGAAAAAAGGCGAAGATCATGGCTTCGTCACTTATCAGGAAATTATGCAGGCGGTTCCGGAAATTGAAGATAACTTGGCCTTAGTCGACGAAATTGCCAAAGCCTTAAATGAAAAAGGCATTGATATTACTGATTCAGACCGGGTGACCGGCATTGAAACTAAAGAAAAACGGGAATTAAGCGAGCTTGAAACCGAAAACCAGCTTGCCGAAACATCCGAAGATTCAGTCCGGATGTATTTAAAAGAAATTGGCCGAATTCCCTTATTAAACAGGCAGCAAGAAGTCGATTTTGCCAAAAGAATCGAATTGGGCGATGAAGTGGCTAAAAGTCAATTAGCCAAAGCCAATTTAAGATTGGTAGTTTCGGTGGCGAAAAAATATACTGGCCGCGGTTTGTCACTATTAGATTTAATTCAGGAAGGTAATTTAGGCTTGATGAAGGCGGTTATTAAATTTGATTATAAAAAAGGTTATAAATTTTCAACTTATGCGACTTGGTGGATTCGACAAGCGGTCACCCGCGCGATTGCTGACCAAGCGCGCACCATTCGAATTCCGGTGCACATGATCGAAACTATTAACAAATTAATCCGTACTCAACGCCAGCTGGTTCAAGATTTAGGCCGCGAACCCTTGCCTGAAGAAATTGCCGCAGAAATGGGCATTTCTCCAGAAAAAGTCGAGCATATTATTAAAATTTCCCAAGAAACAGTGTCCTTGGAAGCGCCAGTTGGTGAAGAAGAAGACAGCCGTTTGGGCGATTTTATCGAAGACAAAGAATCATTATCACCAGCAGAAGTCACCACCAACCAATTGCTCAAAGAACACATCACTGAAGTGTTAGAATTTTTATCACCTCGCGAACAAAAAATTCTCAAAATGCGCTTTGGGTTAGAAGATGGCCGGACTCATACCTTAGAGGAAGTCGGTAAAGAATTTGGCGTCACTCGCGAGCGAATTCGACAAATTGAAGCTAAAGCATTGCAAAAACTCAAAATCCACGATGATGCTAAAAAACTCAAAGATTATTTAAAATAAAATTATTCTTGACAAATTTTTCAAAAATTATAAAATATAATTGAGTTGATATATTAAAATTTCAAAAGGGGGAATTTGAAAACTTCAATTAGAATATTAATTGTTGTTTTGATTTTATTTTTCTCCGTCTCACTTATTAATGCGGCGCCCAATGCCAATGCTTCTAACTCTTCTTCTCAAGTCAGCCAACAACGCAACACCAATAGTCTTACCGGAGCCAATTTGAAAGCTTGCCAAAATAAAGAAAAATCTCTTCAAAAAAGATCCGATCAATTAGTTAAAACGACCGAAAACATGATTGAAAACTTTGACAAAATCGCCGATCACGTCAAGGGATATTATACCGATACGGTTATACCAGCCGGAAAAACTGTAGCCAATTATGATGATTTGTTAGCCGCAATTGCGGAAAAGAAATTAGCCGCCAAAGAAGATTTAGCGCAAGCCGAAGTTGGCATTGATGATCTTAATTGTGAAAGTAATAGCCCTAAAGATCTCTTAACTCAATTTCGCACTGATATGTTGGTCGTCAAAAAAGATCTTCAGGAATATCGGGCGGCAATCAATGATTTAATTGTAGCGGTGCGTTCCTCGACTGGTACCGAGAATTCTTCAAATAATCAAGATAATGAATAAAAGGAGAAAATATGAGTCAAGATACATCACAATCTCAAACAAAATTTCCTAAATGGACTTGGGCGGTTTTTTTAATCATAGTCCTGGCTGTTGCCGGCTCTCTTTATTACTATATTACGAAAACCTCAAAGCAAATATCACAAACCAGCTATCTTGCAATTCCTGCAACAACGAATTCAACCAGTTCTACATCTGCACAGGCAACGATTAAAAATAACACTGATTTAGACAAAGCTCAAAATGATCTAAATAGTATTGATTTAAACAGCATTAATTCTGCTCTCAATCAAAACGACACCGACGCCTCAGGATTTTAAAATCGTTTGAAATAAAATACCCTGCAGATTTTCCTGTCAAAACGCAAGGAATGCGGGGTTATCGCCGTCGAGGCGATAAAAAAGAGCCGTGGGGAAGGTGAGTGGAGTTGTGCCTGTTCACGGCTTTTGAATTTGAAATAGATGACGATTATTATCGGTGATTTCAATTAGTTGGTCACCTATCAGAAAATGGGTATCTTCAGGACAATCGGATATATATTGTAGAGAGTGATGATTCGCGCATTGCAGTGAGCAAAATCTCGCCATTTTTCCTGTTTTTTTACCATTTATCTGGTGGTACACAATATAAGTTACCATTCGCCACAATAATCTTCCGCAAATGCAATTACCCACACCAGGGTGATATCTCCACTCCGCTTCAACAATTTTACCTTTAGTAATGATCGTTTCTTGTTCTGCTATTGGTTATCTTCTCCAATCGCATTCGGCATTCTCGTGGTTGTTTGAACGCGAATTCTGGCAAGTCTTTCGGCTCGCCTGAGATGATTGGTAATTGTTTGAGAATCAATATCACGCCATTCGGGATCAATAAGTGGTTTTTCGGGAAGCGAAATTCGCCCAGCCGCGATATCGTCCATTCGTTGCATATTTCCTTCGCACCCAGTGGCATTATCCTCGCCTCCTCTAAGTTTAGTTTTACTCATCCATAGTTCTTTGTGTAATTTGATTAGTGAGCTGTTGTTCTTTTATGATCGTGTTGGTAATCAGTCGGTCAAGCTCATCGAAAAAGATTTTAAAGTGCCATAAGGCTTCAATCACCGCAGTGCGGCTTTTCAGATCCTTTTTAATTACCATTGGCCTGTCAATAGTTTCACATTGTTCATAATTATGGTCGAAATGTTCGGGAGTAGTAATGAACGCTTTGATGGCGGCGGCAAATTTGCGTTTTTGGTTCTTTTGTTTCTCAACATCAATATATTCCAGAATAATTCCTTCGCTCGCCATTTTACCAAAAGCAAGTTCGGAATGTCCACAAACCCAAGCTGAAATCCCATCTTGATCGAGTGAGATTTGGCAGAAGGTTACTTTAGGTTGACCATCTTCTTCGCGAATTGACATTGATAATTCATATTTCGCACCATATGTCATGAGCATCTCGTCTCGTTTTTGGGCGAGCAAATTCAACAAGCTATAAGCCAGATTATGCAGTTTTTCAGATGGAGCGAGCGTTTCATCATATGCTGCAGGTTTCAGTACTATGGGCTTAAAAATATCTATATCCAGCAGAGACAATACATCCAATGCATCTGTATTAATGAAGTATCTTTGAGTATTGCCCTTGGTTGCTTTGGCCGGGACTTGCTTTTTGGCTGAAGCTGGCTTTCGAGCTGGCATCCGGTTCGGCCTCCTTGTCGGATCAGATTTAAAAAATGTCAAGGAACTACCAGCCCTCCTTGAATATTTTTATTATATCCTATTTTTCACAAAATAAAAACCTCATCAAAAGATGAGAAATGAGATAGGTGGCGGATTCTCACATCGCTTTGCTCTCCATGGGGCTTCCGCCCTCTTGTCTTCCTCGCTTTACTCGTCAGGTCACCCCAAACGGGAAAACAATTGTTTTCCCAACCCCTTTCCAGTTCGAATCCAGACCTATCAGAATTCAACAAAAAAGATACTTTTTTATGAGTATCTTTTTTGTTGGCTCCCCACCCTAGTCTAGAACCTTCTTGCTTTTCCGTAGCTTTTCGTCCTTCGCTAAAGGCTATGGACGATCCACCGAAACTTTAGTGTAGGTGGAAACATAGGAGGGTTACTTTATTCTTTAGTCTTTTACCTAATTATTAAATAGGGATTGATTATATTACATCATTTTTGAGGTTTTGAAGCAAAAACCTGTCTCGCCGAAGGCTCGCCAAGGCGGATGAGACAAATGAGACACC
>Ga0209324_10000092_pt1 | contig 54740 bp, 53 predicted proteins | sample Rifsed19ft3_FD_184015 | JGI IMG/M metagenome (GOLD analysis project Ga0209324, IMG submission 184015) | Soil microbial communities from Rifle, Colorado, USA - sediment 19ft 3 (version 2) | ecosystem: Environmental > Terrestrial > Deep subsurface > Rock core/Sediment | place: Rifle, Colorado...
CCCGACTTGGACATCGAGGAGGGAATGGCGCCAGTATTTCAGAAGAAGCCTGAGGCGAGCACCCCCGCCTTCACCCTGGATCCCCCGGGGCTCCGAAAGCTGCTGGCCAGACAGCCGGACCTGCTCGAGCCGGGACTGAGGCTGGTGGCCGACAAGAAAGGGAAGCCGATCGGCGCGGGACTTTCCACCGCGGTCGGCGAAATTGATCTATTGGCCCGGGATGGGAGCGGAGGCTTTGTGGTCGTGGTGATTGCCGGACGGGGACAGCAGGGGGAGAAGCTCGTCGCGGAGACCCTGCAGCGGATTGGCTGGGTCCGGAAGCACCTGGGGAAGGGAAAGGAGCGGGTGCGGGGGATCGTGCTGATGGAGCAGGTGCCCGAGGATCTCGGCTATGCCTCGGCGGCGGTGGCGGACACAGTGGTCATCAAGACGTACCGCGTCGGCCTGGCCATCGAGGACGTGGAAATGTGATGGCAGACAAAAGGAGGGGTGTTTCAATGCAGAAAGCGACATTGACCGTGTTCTCTCTTCTCGTCGTTTTCGCAGGGGTGACGGGATGCGCCAGCACAGCTGGCGTGGTGACGGCCAAGGAGGACGGGAGCAGTCAGGTCTATCAGGTGAACTCCTCTCAAGCCTGGGAAATCACCAAGACCGTCTTCCGCTGGCACGATAGCGACGCCATCGAGGAGCATCAGCGTGAGGGCTATATCCTCGCGACCAATGGCAAGAAATGGGTCCCGTGGGCCTCGATGATGGTGGCCTGGGTGGATCGCGTTGACCGAAACAAGACCAAGGTCACCGTGGTGACAAAGCGACGGATTGGGGACGTGGGGACTGGTTCGAGCGAAGCCACGTTTCACAAGCATTTTGCCGAGGCACTGAAGATCGTCAAGGCGGGGAAGGCTCTTCCTCCCGAACGGCCGGAATAGAGTCGATCTGACCATCAACCAGGCCACCAAGAGATGATCCCTTGGCGGCCTGCGTCTTTTCGCCCCCGCTTTTTGTCCAAGCGTCAGCCCGCTCCGCCGGCGCTTCGGGGCCGGCGGCAGTACCTTCGTCTCACAAGTCTCACACGACGGACTTTTCGGCAGTGACGACCTCGACGCGGATGGTGAAGGTCCGGGTCTCTGTGGGGCCGAGGGAGCCGACGCCTACCACATGGCGTGAGATCACTTCCCCTTGGTCATTCTGCACTTGCACCAGGACAGAGTACTCGCACCGCTCCGCGATGCCGGGATGGCGGATCGTCCCTTCGACTTGCAAAGGGCAAAAGATGGGCGAGGTCAGGCGGGCCAGCCTATCCGGATCAAGGCGTACGTATCGCTGGCAGGCGGGGCAGACCGCCGCGCTGATGAGGATCGTGGCCTTGCAGTGGGGGCATGGCCTGGTCCTTCCGGGAAAGGACGGCTGCGGCAGAGCCATCACCTCGCCTCGCCTTCGTCGCCGATGCCGGCCTGACCGGTCGCCTCCTCTTCCCAACCGAACTCGACCTTCCCTCGCATGCGCGATCCCGCCGCCACCGTGAGCGAGCCTGCCTTGAGGTCCCCGATCAGGGTTCCTGATTGCAGGAGCTGCACTCTCTTCGCCTGAATGTTGCCCTGCACCTCGCCCCCGACATTGATGGTTGCTGCCCGGAGGTCTCCCGTGACCTGAGCGCCGGTTTCGATCGTCAGATCGCCCTCCACCTGTACGTCTCCCTGAAAACGGCCCGCGACCTTCAGATGCCCGACCCCTTGGATTTTCCCCTCGACGGTCAGGCCGGCGGCGATGATGGAGTCGTTCTTTGGGGAACCCTCCTGCACCGGACGGCGCGACTCGGGAGACTGCGGGACGCCCTCGGATTGCTTGGCAGCCGTGCGACCTTGGTCTTTCTCCAGGTATTCCTTCCACAGTGCCATAGTGAAATCCTCCTTACCCGTGCTCATAGGCCCGCCTCGCTGATCGCCCTTGTTTCAGCGGCTTCCAGCTATGCCTCGTCATCGCTCTGGAGGCTTCCTCAAAAAAACAACGCCCTCTCGGGACACAGTTCACACCGCGAGGGCGTCTGGATGCGTGGTACGGTTCCATCCTGCTACTGCCTACGGGAAGCTAGCCGGTCCCTGCGTTGCCGTCTGCCTACGTGACAACCCGAGGGGTGGTTGGGAGGTGCCTACAAGGCAGATTCCATGCCAAATTGGGGGCCTTCACCTGAGCCCGGTGGCATGTTCCCGATTTTCCTTGCTTCGGTGAAGACGCCAGAGGGGGCGTTGAAGGGCACTCGCCTTTCCTGGGCTCGTGCAAAATGTAAGGCTTACATGGGAGGGGATGTAAGGATTACACCGTTTTTCTCCTAGCTATCAGACCAGCAGACCCCAGACCAGGGACGCCAGCACAAGGGCCACGATAACCCTCCGGGCCCACTTTGGGTGGCGCCTGGAGCCACCTCTTCGGGCCTCCTGCACGCGGATCAGATCTGTCGCGTCGATCACATAAACCCGCGGTCTCCTGATGGGTTCCCCAATCAGGATCACGGCGGCGATCCCGGCCAAGATTATTAGTAGGACGAGGACAAGTTCGGATGCACTCATCGGCGTGGCTATTCCTCGAAGGTCGATCGGGCGACCCGCCATGCTCTGCCGGGTCGTAGGGATATTTTCTTACCACCTCGGAAAGCGAAAACGCCCTCCCGGGCCATGCTTCGCCCGAGAGGGCGTAAAGATTCCGTGGTGCGCCGTCGATTGTGCTGGAGATGAGCTCGGAACTATGCCTATCCCGGTTCCATGCCGCTACTGCCTGCGAGAAGCTTCCCGCCATGCGGCAACCCGAGGGGTCGCCTGGGGTGCCTCTCTTGTACCCCGGAAACTATAGCCCGTGTCAAGCCCAAACTGGGTTCGCTTAAGGCATGGCAAGAACAGAGGAGGAGTCATGTGTCCAGGGCATGGGAGGGCGATTCCAGTTCAGGCAGACGGCAAGGGCAATCAAAAAAGTACCCTGACCACCCTGTCCCCTATTTTGTCTATGGGTAATGCTCTGGACTTGCCGGAAAGAAAACGTACAGAAACAGGAAAAACAATAGGTTTACCGCAACCGCACAAACAATCTTGATTTTGTCAAGGGTCTCCGATGAGAGCTCAACTCGGAGGCCGTGAAGCGTAACAACTCTAATTCCTCTTGTCAGAACCCAGTACGTTCCCAGGACCAACGCCAACGCACCGCTATAACTAAGCAACGAGATTGGCACTAGGAGCTCGTATGTAAAATCTCCAAACAGGCGAACCACGAGGTAATAGGGGATTAGACCCACCATCAGGGAGAAGATCGTGAGCGTTGCGCCGAGGGTGAAGAGCGGAATGATAAGTATGAGGATTGTAATCGCAGTCCAGAATATTACCTTGTGGTCAACCGAGGAGTCTTTCTGAGGCCACATCATCCCTCCTGACATTCGTGCTTGCTTCCCAAGTCTATGGACCTAAGAAGATCAGGTTCTCGGGCGCCTGCCGAACGATCCCAGGGGCGACGGCTCCGGTAAGGCCAGGCGGAAGGCTGCCCCTGCTTCGTTCTATGATGTCCCCGACAAAGGTGTTGCTGTTTTGCGTTGCAAAATTATAGCGGGTTATCGGATAGGAGTTGAACGTCTGAACGAGAGCATCAGCAAAGACGTTCTCGCAAACCCCGCTAGGAGGCTCCACCCGACCCAGAAAAGTCAGATTAATATCCCTATTACGGATGTCATCCACCTCTGCATTCGGGACCCGCTCACCGACGCGGATCGAAAGGGGTCCACCCCCAGGCCAAGAATAATGTACTTATCCCCTATTCCCCCTCTCATCCCCTTTTCCCTGTACTCCAGCTTTGTGCGTAATCGCAGAAAGGATGAGTAGCCGTCACCCAAGACCCTTCTTCATTTTTCGTCGGACTCTCAGTGACGCTGCCTGGTGCTTGGTAAGCAGGGGGCGCGTCTTGGCATCGGGTCCTTGACACGTGCGACAAACCCGAGACGAAGGATCATCTTCCTCGACGAACAGATCTTCACCACAGAACGGGCGGTTACACCGGTCGCAAAGGCCACCCTCATGTGGTAGAAATTCTACTCCGCATTTCGTGCACACCAAAGAGCGCGTGATGTCCTGCATATCGCCTACCTAGGGATTAAGGGAGACAACCAAGGCCACACCCTACAAGCGAACCGGCTGTCCCAACCTCCAACTTAAATACGCTCGCTGTACAAGAACTCCAGTGGTAGACGCGGCTGCAACACCAGCACAAGCAGGGAAAGTCGGCAGGAGGTACGGTTCAAAGATCACGATTGCCGCGCAAACCCCTACGCCAAAGGCCGTTCCAATTACCGCGGATCGCTGAAGGTCTCTGCCGAGTGTTACGAGATTCTCCTGCACCTCCTTGCCAGCACACGAACCAAAGCAACCCAGGAACGCTTCCAACCCAGGCGGTAAGGGGAAACAGACGTCAAGCGGTTGATGGCCGTTAGGGTCGATGTATCTTCCGGGGTTGTTGAGAACGTAAGCATACAAATTCCATGAGGCTGGCGACCGTAGGAAGGCAAACTGCACGTCATCTTCTGCCAGAAAGCGGCCGTTGCTTGGATCGTATTGACGTGCTCGATAGTAATAGAGCCCTATCTCGGGATCAAACTCGCGGGCAGTAAAAGTATAAGGGTTGGTGAGGGTGCCGGTCTGGGCGACGAGGCGGCCGAAGCTATCGTAGGTGTAGGAGCGGACCGGGGCACCACTGGTGTTCGTCAGGGTCGTGATGGAGCCGAGGCCGTCGGCATGGAAGACGGCCGTACCGCCACCGGCCCCAAAGCGCCCCATGGCCAGCGGCTCGTCGATGCCCGGCCCATGGAGGTAGAAGGCCTGGGCGACCGCCGCGCTGTCCACCTCGACCACAATGTCCTCGTTGTCGTAGATGAAGCGGGTACTCACCCCAACTACTTTCTCAATGCGTCTCCCCAACGCATCGTAGCGATACTCCGCGACCACCCCGGGCCGCTCCACTCGGATGAGCTGATTCTCCGCATCATACGTGTATGTGGTTACTTCTCCGTTTGCCTTGCTTGTCTTCGACGTGAGGTTGCCGTTCTCGTCGTAAGTATAGGTGAAATTGCTGTCCTGGAGCAACCGGTTTGCCGCGTCGTAGACCTGCCCAGCGGCGAGATGGGAGTTGGCCCGATTCCCTACTGGATCATAGGTGAAGCTTTCAGCGGGATTGGCTGGCTGGGGGTGCGTGGCCTGGGTGAGGCGATTGAGGGGGTCGTGGAGAAAGCTGTGCGTCCCATCCCGATTTGCGAGCGAGCTCGTCGCCAAAGGTATTGTCGATTGGGAGACTAGCGCCGAGTCATTGCGAGCACGGTTGCGAGTAACACCCCATAAATGGCTGCCAGGGGGAGGTACCAGATGGCATAACGCAACGCACCTCTCAGGAAGTCCGCGCGTTCGGATGGTACAACTGTGGGAGGGGGCACGGGTCTCGAAGAAGAGAACGGCTGCTTGACCCACATAGGAGCCAACGTGTGAACAACTAGGGTGAGATATGCTGCCGACCCAATCCACAGGATCCAATCCCCCCGCCAGATCTCCGCGACGCAGCCCGCCGCAGCGAGCCCAACACCCCAGAGCAGTACGCTTCGTTCTGATATGGGGATGAATGCATAGGCCTTGGCTGGACTGGGGTAGGCGCTTACGAATCGTCGAATGCCCCGGAGAACAACCCATTGGGCGCAGGCCAGGAAGATCACGGTCAAAGGTGCAAGCCGCAAGGTCGCCTCTTGGATCAATTTGGAATCGGGAATGACGAAGAAAAGGACAGCTGTTGGAAGGCTGAAACCTAAAAAGGTATTGAACGGCAAGAACAGCGTGGGAATCACGGCGTTGACTAATCCCGCGAAGACCTCGGGCGTCACCACACCTTCGCGTCTGGCCCAACGCAGAGGGATCAGGACGAGCTGGTAGGGGATCCAGAGAAGAACCGCACACATGACGGCGAGCAGACCGAGAGAACCATAATCAGGAAATGGGGCGCGGCCTTCTAGGCCGCCTGCGTAATTCAGACCGGCACCGGCTTCAAATAGGAAGGCCAGGAGCGCAAACTGCCGGGCGCGGGAGGGGATAAGGGTTCCCCCCGCAATGACCCACGCAATCACAGCGAGCAGCGTGATCGCACCCCCGAGGGCTTGAGGGTCTGACGGGAGGATCAGAAAAACGATTCCGCCAAGACCAAGAATGGCAAACCAGATCATCATCATGTCAAAATGCCCCTATTTCATGGAATATCTCGTCTCGGACACGCACCGGCAAATCGCGTATCAAGGGGCTGCTTCCAATTGGGCAGACCCCGCCCGTTGCTCGAGCGACCCCGGCATCCCTGAATGCGTCACTAATCAGCTTGCCACCAAAGCCGATCTCCACGAGTCCTGTGAGCACGATGGCAGATCCCGCCCCGACGGTGTGCGGAACGAACACAAGACCCGCAAGGCTTTCAGCCTCGAGTGCTGCCACGCCAATTACTAGGCCTCCCACAATAACAGTGGCACCGCCGCCAGCGATGAGAAACACGCCACCCGCAAATTTGCCGAGATTAAAGAGACCAAAGGGATCGATGAACCGGACCGGACTGCCCTTCGCGTAGAGGTAGAGATGCAGGGTCAGCGGCACCTGCAGGCGAGCGGGAAACGGGTCTTCCTGCAAGAATCGTCCAATTGTCGGATCATAGTAGCGGGCGCGGTAGTAGAAGAGGCCGGATTCGGGGTCGAGTTCGCGGCCGGTGTAGGTGTAGGGGTTGGTGACCGTACCGGTCTGGGCCACGAGGCGGCCGAAGGAGTCGTAGGTGTAGGAGCGGACGGTGGCCCCGCTCGTATTGGTCAGGGTCGTGATCGAGCCGAGGCCGTCGGCATGGAAGACGGACGTACCGCCACCCGCCCCGAAGCGCCCCATGGCGAGGGGCTCGTCGATGCCCGGGCCATGGAGGTAGAAGGCCTGGGCGGTGCCTGTGCCGTCCAACTCGACCGCAATGTCCTCATTATCATAGGTGTAGCGCGTACTCACCCCATTGACCACCTTCTCAATCCGCCGACCGAGGGCATCGTAGCGGTACTCGGCCACGAGCCCCGGTTTGTTCACGCGGATCAACTGGTTCTCCGCATCATAGGTGTAGGTCGTCACTTCCCCGTTTGCTTTGCTGGTCTTGCTCGTGAGATTGCCGTTGTCATCGTAAGTGTACGTGAAGTTACTGTCCTCCAGCAAGCGGTTTGCGGAATCATGGAGCTGGCCAGTGGCAAGGTGGGAGCTCGTCCTGTTCCCCACCGGGTCATAGCTGAAGCTCTCGGCCGGGTTGGTAGGTTGGGGATGCGTGGCCTGAGTCAAGCGATTCAACTGGTCGTAGGCGTAGCTGTTGGTCCCCGCCACCTCGGTCATGGCCGTCCGATTGCCCGCCGCGTCGTAGGCGTAGCTGAAGCTCGCGATGGGGCTCCCGCTGAGCTGGTGGACCAGCGAGGTGAGCTGCGAGGCGGCGTCGTAGGTGTAGGTCGCCACGGCTCCGTTCCCGAGCGTGGCGCTCGTCCGCCGGGACAGGGCGTCGTAGGTAAAGTTGGGGGGCTGTCCAAGCCCGAACCCCGGGCTGATCCGGGTCAGGCGATTGAGGGCATCATAGGTATAGATGTTGGTGAAACCGCTCCCGCCTACGGTAGCGCTGAATTGGGTCCGGTTCCCATTGGCGTCGTAGACATAGGATAGCGTGGAGGTGGATTGGGCCGCCGTGGCCGCGGTGTCCACCCGGGTGAGACGGCCCCGGGCATCGTACTGCAACGTGAGCTGGCTATCCGCATCTTGGGCCAGGGTGAGGCTTCCCACCAGGTCATAGGTAAAGCTCACGACTTCCCCGTTTGGCAAGGTCTTCTGCGTGAGCTGATTGCCGGCATCGTAGGCAAAGGTGATCGTCTGGTTCTTGGCATCGGTGGTGCTCACGAGGTTGCGGGCCAGGTCATAGGCAAAGCTCTTGATCTGCCCCAAAGGATTGGTCGTCTGGCTGAGCTGATTGATCGCATCATACGCAAAGGTGGTCTGCTGCCCCCTGGCATCGGTGACCGAGACCAGGTTGCCATTGAGGTCATAACTATACCGCGTGATCCCTCCGGCAGCGTCGGTCACTTGGATCAGCCGGTTCATCCCATCGTAGACGAAGCTGGTGGTCCGCCCAAGGGCATCGGTCGAGGCCATCACGTTCCCTGCCCCATCGTAGCTCAGGCTCGTGACGTTGCCGAGGGGATCGGTCGTCGTTAGCAGGTTCCCCCGCGCATCATAGGTAAACGCCGTGACGCTCCCCCTCGCATCCGTGACACTAGTCAGCAGCCCACGGCCGTTATAGGCCAGCGCGCTCGTGCTGGTCATCGCATCGGTGATTGCGATCGGGTTGCCGCGGGTGTCATAAATGATCGTCGTGCGGTTCCCCTTCGGGTCGGTGATGCTCGTGACCTGGTTGAAGACGGGCTCGTAGGTGAAGGTGGTCCGGAACTGCCCGGTGAAGGGATCGATCTGCTCGGTCTGGAGCAGATTCCCCACGCTGTCATAGCTCAGGGTGATGACCGCGTTATCGGGCCGCGTGATCCGGAGCGGCAGGCCGTGGCCGCTGCGCTGGATGATCGTGTTGCGACCGAGCGGATCGACCGTCTGCGTGGCAGCCCCCAGGGGATCGGTCCGGAGCTGTGTGGTCCGGCTCAGCCCATCGGTGAGCTGCGCGACGACGTCGGTCGAGATGGGGGCAGCGGCCGCCCCTGGTGGGACGTTATTCAAGAGGCCCTGGGCATCCGAAGGGAGCAGCGTCCGTTCCTCCCCGGTAGGATGGGTGACGCGGCTCAACCGACCAAAGCTATCGTACTCATACTGTGTGGCCCCTCCCCGGGGATCGGTCCTCGTGGTCAGGCGGTGGCGGCTGTCGTAACTATACTGGCTCGTCGCCCCATCGGGGGTGGTCACCGAGCCGAGGTTTCCGGTCCCATCGATACTGAATTGCGTCGTGCGTCCGGCCGGGTCGGTGACCCCCGCGAGCTTCCCGCCGGCGTAGCTGAAGCTCGTCACCCCTCCGGCGGGATCGGTGACGTTTAGGAGCCGCCCCGCCGCATCATAGGCATAGATCGTGCGGTTGCCGTTCCGGTTTCGCGTCTCGAGATGCAGGCCCGTCGCTGAGAAGAGATGCTCGGTCCCATCCTTCATCCGCCGGACCCAAGTGTCGTCCGTCGGGTTCTGCGGCGTGCCATTATCGTTGCGCGTCAGGCTCGAGAAATCCCCGGGAGGCGGGAGAGGCCGGTTCGGGTCGCCACTCCGGAAGGCCAGCCCCTCGGCAAAGCCATCGGGGAGGGGGATCCGTTCCAGGATCGCGCCTGTCGCTGCTCCCAGGATAAAGATGAAGCCCCGAAAGCGCTGAGGACCGCTCACGAGCTCTGTGGCCATGACCAGTACCCGTTGCCCATCCGGATGGACCGTGGCCGTGCTCGAGTTCGACACCGGCAGGGTGATGGTTTGCGCGATCTGGAGCGTATTCGTGTCCACCACGGTCACCCGGGTGTCGCGGCTCGTCACGAAGAGGCGTCCCGCTGGCGTTAGGGCGAGGCCGGAGCCGGCATGCCCAAGGTTCACGGTGGTCTGGAGGGTATTCGTCGTCGTGTCGATCACCGCTACGCCGGTGCCGGTCGCCACGAAGAGCATCCGGCCGTCTGCACTGAGCACCATTGATCCGCTCACCCCTGGCGCCCCGACGGGGATCGTCGCCAGGATGGACCTGGTCTGGGTGTCGACGACCACGACGTCGTTCGTAGCGCCTACATAGGCCAGGCGGCCGTCGGGCGAGAGGGCCAGGGCCGACCCGGTGCCCGAGAGATTCAAAGTGAAGACGATCTCGCGGCTACGGACATCGACGATATAGAAGGCGCTCGGGCGGCTCGCGGCCACGTACAGGGTGGCCCCATCGGGCGAGACCGCTACGCCCTTCGGGAAGCTGATACCGACGAAGCCGATCTCTGTCTGCGTCCGGCCGTCGATGACGCGGACCCCTGCGTCTTGCGTGGCCACAAAGATAAAGTCGCCGCTGGGCGAGGGGAGAATCTGCCCGGGCGCAATGACGCTCGTGAAGACGAATTGGATGTCGCCCGTCTCGGGGTCCAAGGCGCTCATGCCCCCGAAGGTCGTGGTCCCGGGGCTTACCCCCGCGTAGAGCAAGGGGATCGTCCGGAAGGTGAGCGCGGTGCCATTGCCTTCCGTAATCACCACAGAACCATCCGGTTGTGGATGGAGCCGCTGCAGCCCCTGCAATCCCCAGCCGGCCCCGAAGGGGCTCTGCTGCTGATTATTGATCACCACGCGCGCGTTGGGCCGGACATTGGCCGGGGTGAGGCCGGGGACGGGAATGCCGAGATCCTGCACGGGAGGGCCGCCGAAGCTATTGGCCGTGGCGAGCGTCCCCTGGTAGTCGTGCGCCAGAGTGACCTCCACCCGATGGCTCCCCGTGGGGAGGACAGTGCCGTTTCTGTCTTTGGCATCCCAGCTCCAGGCGTAGCGGAAGGTTCCGGCCTGGGGGGTGAAGAGGCGTTCTTCGTCCAAGGGGCCCGCCCGGAGCCGCCACCGCACCTGCTCGGGCAATGTTGTCGCGGCTGGATCAAGCGTGGCCTCCATGAGGAGCAGGGGATGCGGATCGGCGGTGGCCGACGAATAGGTGAAGCTAAGAGGATTGGCGCGGCCCAGAACCCGAGTGGATGGGAGCACCTGATCGAGGAACACCCCACCATCGTGGGGCCCGACGCGCGAGCCGATGGGACAGCACGTCTTCTGCTTGGAGCTCTCGACACCCTTGTCCGGCGACTTCCTTTGGATGGCGGGCCCCGCGGTCTGGACCGGGAGCACCAGGCCGATACACGAGAAGTGATTGAGGGGGGCCTCGAGGAAGCGGGCCCCGTCCATCTCGATCACCCGGGCCATGCCGGGGTCGAAGAAGACCGTCTCGGGATTCTGGTCCCCATGATTGGCGAAGGCGAAGGGGACGTTCGTATTGACCGGGAGCGGGAGGCTCCCCGGGAGCCTGATCCGGACCGTGACCGCTTGGCCAAAGGCGAGGTTCTCGGGGGTGAACTGGACCCCGGCGAGATACGCCTGGCCTTTGGGCAGTGCCACGGGGAACGTCTCTGCGGTGGGGAAGACGGTGGCGCTCACTTCCGTCGTGGTATTCACCGCCCCGGCCGGGAAGAGGATCTGCACCGTCCCGGTGCTATCGGTGTGGCTCCCCCCGCTCGGCCCGATGAGGGTCCGGACCTGATCAAAGGGCTGCAGGCGGATGATACCCACCGTGCTCTCGCGCCCTGCCTCAACGACGGCAAAGACCTTGGCGTCGACGTACCCACCTCGATTGACATGGATGGGGACGCGGGCGCCGGGCAGGGCCGGGAGCTGGAAGCGGCCCTGCGCATCGCTTGAGACCTCGGAGGTCGTCCCGAGGGCCTTGATCGTCGTCCCGGGGAGGGCTTGATTGCTCGCGGCATCCAGGACCTGCCCTAAGACCACACCAAACCCTGGGGGGACGACGTCCGGCCGCTTGACCTCCAGCACCAGCTCCGGCGGGGCAGCCCCTTCGCGGGAGGCGTACTGGACATGGCCAGTGTGGTGTTGGTCCACCGCCTTCAGAAGCCAGCCGACGTTCTGCGCCGTGCCGGCCAGGAAGGCGGCCACATCCGGGGTGACGTCCCACTCCACGACGCCCGTCTGGTCGTTTCGGTGGCGGACTACGTCTGTTGGGGTGGGCACGAAAGGATCAGGCGCGCCCTCGCCCATATCCCACTGGGTACAGTCCGGGCGGTGGTTGGCGACGTTCGTGTCGTCGGGGCAGTTCCAGGTGGCGCCTAACTCGGTCCAGGGCTGCGTCAGGCGGTGGACGCCGACCTCCCGACCCACCGCGCCCCAGTTGTTGCCGTTGAAGACGATGGTGAGCCGGAGCTTGGCTGAGACGAGGGTGCCCGACCCGACGGCGCCGGCGATCTGCGCCTGGTCGAACTGGAGGAGGGGGCGGTTGCGGGCTAACGCCCGGATTACCAGGACCGCTTCGTCCCCCTGGTTCTGATTCGGGAAGAGGCGGCGGATGTAGGTATCCTGGGTGGCGCGGAGCGCGGCGGTTTGGGCCTGTGCGAGCGGGACGGCGAAGAGGAGGCCGAGGCAGGCGAGGGCTGTGTAGAGACACGACCGCCCTGATGTCTGCCAAAATGTCATGGTTCTTCCTCAGCGAGGGAGATCTGTTCGTAGGGGAAAAATGGGGGAAGTGTTCCCCTTCTATCCACGCTCCGGCAGCCTGTCAAGGGAAAAAAAGACCTAGGCCGAGAGGTGGAGAATGCGTCTATGAGTTGCTTCTGCGGTGGGCCAGATGGTGCAGCAGGAGGCCTTCGCGGAGGCCGCCGTCGCTCACCGTGAGCTCATCGAAGCTGAGTAAATCTAGAATCTCGCGTGTGAGCAAGGTGCCCGAGAGGATCACATCAGCACGAGCCGGCTCGAGGCCAATGTCGATCGCGGCGAGGGTGGTAGGCGTGCCCGCGGTTGCCACCAGGATCGCGGCTGGGGGGATATTCAGCGATGGCGGAACCTGTCGGATGCTCTGCCGAATCGAGGTGGTTGCTGACTGGATTTCTTCCCTGGAGGGCGGATCACCCTTCAGGTGGGCCTCGGTCAACTTCACGACGCCGATGGGGAGGCTGACGTATCCGGTGACCCTTCCCTGCTCAAACGCGGTAAACTCTGTACTCCCCCCACCGATATCCACGATCAGCATGGTGGCGTGGTCCGGTCCGAGGGCATGGGCCACCCCGAGGGCGGTCAATGTTGCCTCGACTTCTCCTGAAATGACCACAAGATCGATCCCCGCCTCTCTGCGAGCGCGGTCGAGGAATTCCGTCCGGTTCTTGGCTTCTCGAGCGGCACTGGTGGTGACCGCAAGGATCTCTTGGACCCGGTGCTCCTTGGCCGTCTGGGCAAAGCGCTGAAGCACCCGGATGGTGCGCTCCATCGCCGCAGGGCTCAGCGTGCCGGTCTCCTGGAGACGCTCCCCAAGGCGGGTGATGACCTGCTCCTGAAAGACGACCCGATAGGTCCCGTCTGTGTCCGCATCGACAACGAGGAGCCGAACGGTATTTGTCCCCACGTCGATCGTGGCGTACCTGCCCACTGCTCACCACCTATTGGTTTTGGCGAGAGGCGATGCCGGCGCCAGCCGCCCCTCGCCCCGCGAGTCCTGCCACCGCGGCAGGGTCGGGCCTGACCACAATCGTCTTCTCCTGCGTGATCAGGACCGTTCCGGGCTTGGCCCTCTTGGCTCGCCGCACGAATCGGGCGGCGGTGTAGTGGACCGGGACCTTTCCGGCGTTCCGGGCCTTGCTGAAGAAGGCGGCGAGCATCGCGGCCTCGCGTAAGGTTCGCGGAGGGACCGTCTGTCCCTTCGGGTTTCGGACGACCACGTGTGAGCCGCCGTAGCCTTCGACGTGGAGCCATAGGTCGTGGGGACGCGCCAGGCGAAAGGTGAGATGTTCATTCCCCGCGGAACTCCGGCCCACCAGGATCTCCCGGCCATCGGTCGAGAGGTAGCGCCGCGGCTCACACCGTGCTGCGCCCTCGTCCCGAGGTGGGGGCTTGAGCGGTGGCGGCTCGAGCCGCTCGAGCCTATGGGCTGTCTTTGCCCTATCCACGGCCTCGGCGGTCTCTGCCTGGATGACTCTGTCCAGGGCCGACTCCCATTCTTTGAGTTCCCCTTCGGTCTCGCCGAGCCGGCGCTCGATGACGGGCAGTCCGCGCTTCACCTTTCGAGCCTGCTTGAAGTATCGCTCGGCGTTGGCATTAACCGAGAGGGCCGGGTCGAGGGCAATCGTGAGGGGCCGGCCTGCCTCGGCGTAGTAGTCGGGGACGGTCACCTCGGCGAGGCCGCGTCCGATACGCTGGTGGTGGACCCGGAGGAGTTCCCCCTTCCGGCGGAGCTCCTCCCACCCCCGCGCCTTCGCCAGGTCCGCCAGAATCTTCTCTCGCCGCCGCATCAGGCGCCGAATTCGCTGCCGGAGGAGCCTGCCGTAGCGCTGCTGTGTCACCTTCCACTCATGCATCATTGCTGGACTATCTTATCCGTGAGCGGGCGGCAAGTAAAGGGAGAGGGTGGCCGGCCCCGGGCGTCGTTCACGTTTGACAGGCGGCGAAAACTGCAGTAAATTAACCGTTACGTCAGGAAATCTCCCCAAGAGGGTCCGTAGCGTTCGCGAGGATCCTCGATGCGGCATCGGTGGCCTTCGCCGGGTGGCCTGGAGTGGTTGGGTCCCAATGCTCAAGAGTATGACCGGGTACGGCAGGGCAGAGGGTGCCACAGCCGCTTACCTGTACACCGTCGAAATCCAGGCCCTTAACCACCGGTTTACCGACATCCGGATGAAACTCCCCCGGGCCTTGGCGGCCCTGGAGCATGTCCTGCATCGCGAGATCCGCGAACGGGTGCACCGGGGTCGCTTCGACGTCCACGTCACCGAAAAGCTGCACGGCGAGCTGCCCCGGACGCTGCGCATCGACCGGGGGGCCATCCAGCAGTACGTCACGGCCCTCAGAGAGCTCCAGCGGGAACTGGACCTGCCCGGCGAACTGACCATCGAGGCGCTGATAGGGCTGCGGGATCTCGTCGGCCTGGAGGGCGTCGAGGTGGACCTGACGGAGGCGGAGGCGCTCGTCGGAGGACTGCTGCATCAGGCCCTGGATGAGGTCGAGTCGATGCGGAGGAAAGAGGGAGAGCACCTGGCCCGGGGTCTGGCGGCCGGCGTCAGCCAGATCGAGGTAGCGCTTGGGATCGTGGAGGCCCGGGTGCCTCACGTGGTGGAGGCCTATCGGGCTCGGATGCACGAGCGCGTCACGGCCCTGCTGGGCGCCCCGCTGTCCGATCCGGATCGGCTCGCGCAGGAGGTGGTGCTCTTCGCGGACCGGTCGGACATCACCGAGGAGTGCACGCGGCTCAAGAGCCACCTCGCGCAGCTCCGGACGATCCTCGAGGGAGATGGTCCCCACGGTCGGCGACTGGAGTTTCTCTTGCAGGAGATCCACCGGGAGGTCAACACCATCGGGACGAAGGCGGCCGATGCGGTCATCTCCCCGGCCGTGGTGGAGATGAAGGCGGACCTCGAGCGACTGCGGGAGCAGGTCCAGAACATCGAATGAGGGCCCCGGGGGTCGAGGGAGGTGAGGGGCGTGGCGACCGAACTCCTCAACGTAGGCTTTGGGAATATGGTGGTCTCGAGTCGGATCGTGGCCATCGTCAATCCGAGTTCTGCCCCCAGCAAGCGGCTCAAGGACGACGCCAAGGAGGTCCGAAAGCTCGTGGATGCCACGAACGGCCGCCGCACCCGCTCCATCGTCGTGACGGATAGCGACCACGTGATCCTCTCGGCCATACAGACCGAGACGTTGGCCCAGCGACTGACGGGGAACCAGGGAGACAAGGAGTCGTAGATGGGGGACCCCCGTCGGCTCCTGGTCGTCGTGTCTGCCCCGTCGGGCGCGGGAAAGACCAGCCTGTGTCAGGAGGTGGTTCGGCGGATCCCGGGTGTCGCCCACTCTGTCTCGTATACGACGCGCCCCTCGCGGGCCCACGAGGTCGGGGGTCGGGACTATCACTTCGTCGACGAGGCGACGTTTCAGCGCATGGTCACGGCTGGGGATTTTGCGGAGTGGGCGAGTGTCCATGGTCATCATTACGGCACATCCCGGCTCCTGCTCGAGACCCATTTTGGGGCGGGGCAGGATGTGATCCTCGACATTGACACCCAGGGGGCCGCGCAACTGCACCGGACGTATCCAGATGGCGTGTTTGTGTTTCTCCTGCCGCCGTCCTGGGAGGTGCTGGAGGAGCGCCTGCGGAGCAGGCAGAGCGACGCCCCCGACGAGATCGAGCGTCGTCTCCGAAGGGCCCGGGAAGAGATGAAGCGTTATGGCGACTACACCTATGTGATCATCAACGATGTCCTGGAGCAAGCGGTCACTGATCTGTCCGCCATCATTGTGGCGGAACGGCACCGGAGCTTCCGCCTGAACTCTCGTGTGCGGGGCCAGTTAGGCATTTGACGAGGAGGGAGAGGACCAATGACCAATGTGCCCCTTGAGGACCTCATGGATAAGGTCGACAGCAAGTATCGGCTGGTGATCATCGCGACAAAGCGAAGCCGGCAGCTCAATCAGGGGGCAGCCCCTACTATCCAGTCCAAAGGGCAAAAGCCGACCTACATCGCCCTGGAGGAGATGGCGGCGGGCAAGGTTGAGTACACCGCGACCCCGCTTGAAGAAGTGGTCAAAACGGGGGTCTTCGCAGAGGCGGTCAAGCCCACCTGGTTCAGGGAAATCGCCCCCGAGGCGGTCACGGCCGAGGAAGGGACGGAAGAGGAAGAAGAGCAGGAAGCTGAGGAGGCGGCTCCTGCTGAGGCGGAAGAGGAGGTGGCGGAGGTCGTCCCGCCGGAGGTTGAAGGGGAGTTCGTCGATCTCGACCAGATAGAGAAGGCGGCCGAAGAAGAGGAAGAAGGATAGGGGAATCGCATCGCGGCGGAATGAGTGATGATGATCAGCGGGGTCATCCTGGCGGGGGGACAGTCCACCCGGATGGGCCGCAACAAGGCGGTCCTCGAGATCGGGGGGAAACGCCTCATCGACCGATTGGCCCATGGACTTCAGGGAATTTTCCCAGAGGTCATCATCGTGGCGAATACCCCGGGCCTGTACGATGACGTCGGTGTGCGGGTCGTCCCGGACCTCATCCCCGATAAGGGGTCCCTGGGCGGCATCTACACCGCCACGGCGACCGCCAGGCACCCGTGGGCCTTTGTGATGGCATGCGATATGCCGTTCTTCAACCCGGGCCTGATCCGGCATCTCGCGACCCTGACCCACGGCTGGGATGCGGTCGTCCCGTACACCGGCGATTGGGAGCCCCTCTTTGCCCTGTACGCCAAGACGTGTCTTCCCGAGATGGAGCGCCTGATCCGCGCCGGCGATTTAAAGATCGCGCGGTTCTTTCCCTCCGTCAGGGTCCGGCGGGTGGGCCCGGACGAGCTCGGGCCGCACGATCCGCAAGGGCTCAGCCTCTTTAATATGAATACCCCAGAGGAGTTCGCCCGGGCCGAGGAGTGGTGGCGGCAGCTCACAGCGACGGCGTAGCATGCTCATCCTCGCTGCCAGATACCTCCTCCCGGTGAGCCACCCCCCGATCCGCGACGGGGCCCTCCTCATTGAAGGGGCCCGCATCCGCGCCGTCGGGCCGCGGGTGAGTCTCCGCAGGCAGTATCCCGGGTCGGCGGTGCGCGATCTGGGGGAGGCGATCCTCCTCCCCGGCCTCGTCAACGTCCACACCCATCTCGAACTGAGTGCCCTTCGTGGAGATGTCCCTCCGGGTCATTCCTTCGTCGACTGGGTCTTGAATCTGCTCCAGCGGAAGCGCGGCCTCTCCTGGGAAGCGTGTGCGACCGCTGCGGAGGCAGGGGCCGCCGAGCTCATCCGGTCCGGCACCACCTGTGTCGGCGAGGTGACCGCGACGGGGGCAAGCCTTGCCGGATTGGGCAAGAGCGGCCTCCGGGCAGTGGTCTACCGCGAGGTGATCGGCCTGGACGATGCCGGCGCCGAGCAGATTGCCGAGACCCCCTTCGCGCATCTGGCGGCGATGCGGGAGGAGGTCCGGGGGAGTCCGCTCGAGGTCGGCATCTCTCCCCATGCGGCCTACAGCGTCTCGCCCGGGCTCTTCCGCCTGTGTCGTGATCTTCAGCAACGGTTGGGACTCAAGGCGGCGATCCACATGGCCGAGAGCTCAGCCGAGATCGAGTATCTTCGATCGGGGACGGGCGAGATCCGGACCCGCCTCCTGCCGGGGACGGGCTGGGGTGACGTTCCGCCGCCGATTCTCGGGGCGACGCCGGTCCAGTATCTGCACCACCTGGGGTTCTTAGATCCGCAGTGCCTTGTGATCCACGCCGTCCACCTCACAGAGGCCGATCTCGAGATTTTGGCCCAGACCCGGGGCGCCGTTGCACATTGCCCCCGGTCCAACGCGTATCTCGACGTGGGCAGAGCGCCGCTGAAGGCGCTCCGGGATCTCGGGATCACCGTGGGCCTCGGCACCGATTCGCTGGCGAGCGCCGAAAGCCTCAGCCTCTGGGACGAGATCCGTTTTGCCCATCAGGCGCATGGCGGTCTGCTCTCCCCCGCAGAGTGGATCCGGATGGCGACCACGGGGGGCGCCCGGGCCCTGGGTCTTGACCGCGAGATCGGGACCTTGGAGCCGGGGAAACGGGCCGATCTGACCGCCCTCGCCCTGGACGGACCGGAGGCTGACCTGTATGAGTTTCTGCTGCACGAGGCGAGTGCAGCCAAGGTCTTGCTCACCACGGTGGACGGGAGACCGCGGTACGAGAGGGAGCCGTTGTGAGACGACCCCGGGTCGGCAAGGTCCGCTATATCAACTGCGAGCCGGTCTATTCTGGGATCGAAGAGGGGGCCGTGGAGGCCGGCTGTGATCTGATCGAGGGGAGTCCGGCGGAGCTGAACCGCATGCTCGCGCGGGGTGACCTGGATGTCTCGGTGATCTCTTCGTTAGCCTATGCGCAGGCTCCAGCGGACTTCCGGCTCCTTGCGGACCTAGCGATCGCGTGTGACGGCGCGGTGGGGAGCGTGCTCTGCGTGAGCCGACTGCCGCTTCAAAACTTGGATGGCGAACGCATCCTCGTCACCCCGGAATCCCTTACCTCGGTCTATCTGCTCCGGCTCCTACTCCAGCGAAGCTACGGTGTCCGCCCGGTCTACCTTCGGGCGGAGGTCCCCGAGGAGTTTCCGGCGGAGGTCGCCGCGGGTCTGTACATCGGGGATCCGGCGCTGCGGGCGGGACATGCGCGCCGATACCCTCATCAATTCGACCTGGGGCAGGGGTGGAAAGAGCTCACCGGCCTCCCATTCGTTTTTGCCCTCTGGGCGGTCCGGGAGGAGTTTTACCGGGCGAATCCCGAACGCACACGGCAACTGCATCGCGCGCTGCTCGCGTCGAAGGTGTATAGTCTGGGCCGGGCCGAGGCCCTCAGTGCCGCAGTCCATGGCCGGGTCGGCATCAGTGAGGAGGCCTGCCTGAACTATTTTCGCAAGCAGCTCTCCTTTGACCTCACGCCGAGGCACCTGGAGGGGTTCGAACAGTTCCTCCAGAGCCCGGAACTCGATGGGCTCGTCAGCCGTCCGGTTCCCTGGCGGTTTGCGTAGATGGGATGATAATCTCCGTGAGGCGGTCCGGCGGATCGAGGCATATAGATCTCCTCATCTTCGACCTGGACGGCACGTTGGCCGATACGCGGGCCGACCTCACTGCGGCAGTCAACCACACCCTGGAGAAGCTGGCACTTCCCCCCCTCTCCATGGAGCAGGTCTGCCGGTACGTCGGCGATGGCCTGGAGACTCTCCTGAGCCGGGCGCTGGGACTACAGCACGGTGACCTTGTGGACAATGCGGTGCGGCTCTTTCGAGACTATTATGGACTGCACCTGCTCGATCGGACCCGCCTCTATCCCGGAGTCCGGGAGACCCTCGAGCATTTCCGCGGGAAGCGAAAGGCCATCGTGACCAACAAGCCGCTCGCCTTCAGCGAGCGCATCCTCGCAGGTCTCGAGATCGAGAGCCACTTCGAGGTCATCCTGGGCGGGGACAGTACAGTTCAGCGCAAGCCGCATCCGGAGCCTGCTCTGAAGGTCCTGACCCTCACCGGAGTTGATCCGCAGCTGGCGGCCATGGTCGGGGACAGCCCCGCTGATATCGAGATGGCAAGACAGGCTGGGCTTTATAGCGTCGGCGTGACGTACGGCCTGCGGTCCGCCGAGGAGGTTCGGGCGGCGGGACCTGATCTGCTGCTCGAGAGTCTGCCCGAGCTGCGGCACCATCTGCGCTGACGACGACCGGTCGCGGTTCAGGGTTCAGAGTTCACGGTTCATGGACTTCGCGCCGAACCTCGAACCGTAAACCATGAACTGTTGACTATTAACTCTTAACTATCCGGCCTAAGCACTCGACTCTCAACCGTGAACCCTGAACTATGAACGATGAACGATCTCAGATCTTGGAAAGACTCCAGGCGCAGGCTGACGAGCTGTTGGGGCAGACACCGACCCTCTTCGCCTACGGCATCGCCGATCCTGGTGAGTTTCCCGCCCTCAGGGATGTGCACTTGGCCGCCTATATGGAGCCCGGCCTTCCACCCGAGAGCTACTTTCACGTAGAGATTCGACTGGAGACGTTACTGGAAGAGGCGCTGGCGGTCCCTGCAGCCGGGGCGCGGATCCTGAACGGGGCACCCCTGACATTTCAGGGTGCCGTCCTGACGGCGGGCCGGGCCATTTACAGCCGCGACGAAGGGTCGCGAATCGCCTTTGAAGAGAGGGTACGGGCCCTCGGGGATCTTTCGTCTCCCGACCCGATCAAGGAAGTGGCGGGCCGCTACGCTCTGCAATCGGCCATCACTTCGTGCCTCGCGGTCTGTCTCCATCTTGCCTCCGCGTTGAAGCTTCGCCCTCCCCGGGACTTCATCGATATTCCCGAGGTCCTGGCGGAGATCGGTCTGTTAGAGGGAGATGTGGCTCGGGAACTGGCCCGCCTGATCGGGATTCGCAATCAGCTCGTCCACGATCCTGCCGAGGGAGATCCCACGCTTTTCGAGGGGCTGCCCGGTCATCTGGCGAGTCTGGATCGTTTTGCCCACGCCGTCCGGGAGCGTCTCCAGAAGTAACCCCAGGACGTACCAATTTCCGTAATTCGCCTCTCGGGTTCTCTCATCCCCTTCTGTGGCGGCACCAGGCGTACAGCGCGTCGTACAGGGGGAATTCGAGCCGCAGCTTCTCGTGATCATCCGGGCAAGAGAGATAGAACCCTTCGGCGATCGCCTTGAGTCCGGCGGCCTGCGGGACAATGTGTACGTCGGCTTCGATGTCGGCCCCGTGGACAATCTTGGCCAGCTCTCGGAGGGCGGGATCATCAAGCCGGTACTCCTCGATGAGGACTTCAAAGCTGCACTTGTTCCCTCGATGGGTGTAATCGGCCCCCGGCGTGTCAAATGATCTCCCTCCCCCCGTACGGGCGATCTCCAATACCTGCTCCTTCGGGACGAAGAGGAACTCTGCGTCCGGATCGATAAACTTCTTGATGAGCCACGGACAGGCCACTCGGTCAGTCTTTGCTCCCTCTCGCGTTACCCACTTCACAATTGCTCCCCTCCTCTTCGGGTCTGCCCCATTTCTCCCGTCCCGCCCGGTCGATGCCTGTCCTAGTCTCCCGAGTCTTATGGCGCAATCAAATGCGTTCTCCTTCGGGGTGTCAAGGCCTTTCCCAGGGGCTGGTGGCCCGCTCGGGAGAAGGGGCCGAAGGGCGAGGCGTCAGCATCATGGCAGCTGCGCAGACTTCGCGAGGGAAGGTGGGTCCTCGGCGTTGAGGAGGGTTGAAGGAATTCGCTTGTCGGGATCGGCCATTTCTTGATAGCTTTCATGTCTCCGCGGGGCGGACAGGCCAGTGCGATACCCGAGGAGATGGCGAGGAGCCTTGAATCCTCGACGGCTCTAGGACAGTCTAGCGCTTGGGGGACCGAGAGTCGTGGTACCACAGCAATGGGAATCCAAGCTTCATTTTGGCCCCGCTTCGGGGGACAATGGCCCCTTCCCTCACCTGGCCGAGGACGTCCGAAGGGGCCTGACCCGGATCCCCAAGGAGCTGCCGCCGAAGTACTTCTATGACGCGCGAGGCTCAGCGCTGTTCGAGCAGATCTGCGAGCTGCCTGAGTACTACCTGACCCGCACAGAGCGCGCCTTACTCATCCAGATCGCCGGTGAAGTCGTTGCGTCCGTTCGGCCCGCCACCCTGGTTGAGTTCGGTTCGGGAAGCTGCCGCAAGACCCGCATCCTGCTCGACGCGATGGCGCGCCGTGAACTCCTGGATTGTTACGTCCCGATCGACCTGAACGAAGATCTGCTCCGGCAGACGACGCAGACGCTCAACGAGGAATACCCCGGCTTGCGCGTCCAGGGGGTGATCGGTGACTTCGAACAACCGGTGGAGATCCTCCCGACCGGGGAACCCAGGCTGGTCGCTTTCCTGGGCAGCACCATCGGGAACCTCACCCACGATGGGGCCATCGGCTTTCTCCGCAATGTGGCTCGCCTGCTCGCTCCGGAGGATCGATTCCTGCTCGGCACGGACCTCGTCAAGGACGTGAGGGTTCTGGAGCGGGCGTACAATGATGCCGCCGGCGTCACCGCCGCCTTCAATCGGAACATTCTTTCCGTGATCAACGAGCACTTGGACGGCCATTTCGAGCCGAATCGCTTCGAGCATCTCGCCTTTTACAACAAAGAAGACTCGCGGATCGAAATGCATCTGGTCGCTCGTCAGTCACATCAGGTTTCCATCGATGCCATCGGACTCACGGTGGAGTTTGCGAGGGGTGAATCGATCCGGACGGAGATCAGCTGCAAATATACCCGGGCGATGGTTGAGGGGATGCTCGCAGAGGCCGGCCTTCGCTTGCTCCGATGGGATACGGACAAGGATCGCCTGTTTGCCCTTTCGCTTTCCACCCTCCTGCATTAAAATCATCGTCTCACGGTGCCTGTGGTCGTTTCGGTCTGCCCTCTCACAGAAATCACCCTGTGTCGGGGTGTTCAAGCGGTCCGAGACGTGGGGATGTGCATGAGGGGACGCTCCGAGATCACTGCCGCCGAGCTGGCTAAAATCTTGATCGATGCGCGTGCACGGACCCTCGCGCTGGTCTCGGATCTCACCGACGAGCAGTTGATGGGGCCTCGCCTGCCGACCGTGAACCCTTTGCTCTGGGAGATCGGGCACGTGTCCTGGTTCCAGGAGAAGTGGGTCTTGCGGCATCGCGGCAAGGAAAAACCCATTCGTGGGGATGGTGATGCGCTCTATGACTCGGGCCGTGTGCCCCATGACAGCCGGTGGGACCTGCCCCTTCCGTCAAGAAACGAAACCTTGGCGTACATGCAGCAGGTGATGAACCGGATCATCGAGCGGCTCGGTGCGATCGAGCTGGACCGGGAGGAGATGTACTTCCATTACCTGGCCGTCTTCCATGAAGACATGCACGATGAGGCGTTCACATATACGAGGCAGACCCTGGGGTACCCACGCCCCCCCCTCACCGCCCTTCCCGAAGGGGCCCGTGATGGCCAGACCAGCGGCGGGCCGCTGTCGGGCGATGTGGAGATTCCCGGAGGGACGTTTCTCCTCGGGGCGACACCGGATATCCCCTTTGTCTTCGACAATGAAAAATGGGCCCATCCCGCCGTGATCCGGCCCTTTCGCATCGCGCGCGCGCCGGTCACCAACCTTGAATTCGCGGCCTTTGTGGAGGACAAAGGATATCTTAGGCGGGAGTGCTGGAATGATGAGGGGTGGTCGTGGCGCGAACAGGCCAGGGCCGAGCATCCGCTGTACTGGCATCGCGAGGCCGGGGGGCGTTGGTATCGTCGGCGCTATGACGAACTCGCTCCGCTGGAGGAACATCACCCCGTCATTCACGTCAACTGGTACGAGGCCGAGGCCTACTGTCGTTGGGCGGGCCGGCGACTGCCGACCGAGGCCGAGTGGGAAGTGGCGGCCAGCGGCGAGCCATCGCCCGATCGCCGGACAGTCGCGGGACGCAAGCGGACCTTCCCGTGGGGCGAAGACCCGCCGTCGCCCGCAGTGGCCAACCTGGACGCCCACACCGGGGGGTGTATCGATGTCGGCGCCCTGGCCGCTGGCGAGAGCGCCTTTGGGTGTCGCCAGATGGTCGGCAACGTGTGGGAGTGGACGAACACCACCTTCGGACCCTACCCCGGCTTCGTGCCCGACCCCTACAAGGAGTATTCAGAGCCGTGGTTCGGAACGCGCAGGGTGCTGCGCGGGGGATGTTGGGCGACCCGCTCACGCCTCATCCGCAATACCTGGCGGAATTTCTATACACCCGACCGCCGTGACGTCCTGGCGGGCTTTCGCACCTGCGCACCCTGAGGAGTTCGCCAGAGGCAGTCAGACAACGTTCGCACTTCTCGTTACTGGATGACACAGATCGCGCTCGAAAAGGTCAGCAGGGTCTACGGCGACGAGAAGGCCCTTCAGGATATCGATCTCACCTTCACGGACGACGTGACCACCGCGGTCGTCGGCCCGAGCGGTAGCGGGAAATCGACGCTGCTGCAAGTAATCAACGGGCTGGTCAGGCCGAGCCACGGCACGGTGTTCGTTTTCGGGGAGCCCATCGACTATGCGCGCCTGCCCGAACTTCGATTGCGGATCGGGTATGCGGTCCAGGGGACAGGGCTTTTTCCCCATCTCACGGTTGAGGAAAACATCACACTCCTCGCGCGCCTGGTTAAATGGGACGCGGAGCAGGTCAAGGCCCGGACCGAGGAACTGATGCGGCTCGTAAATCTGCCGCTCTCCTTCGCCCGGCGCTACCCGCACGAGCTGAGCGGAGGGCAGCAGCAGCGGGTGGGACTCTGTCGCGCCATGGTTTTGAATCCCCGGATCTTTCTCCTCGATGAGCCCTTCGGAGCCCTGGACCCTATCACGCGCAACGAAATCCAGCGGGAGTTTCTGCATCTGCAACAGATGGAGGCACGCACCATCGTGCTCGTCACCCACGACCTTCGAGAGGCACTGAAGCTGGCACAGCGTCTCGTCGTCCTGGACCGGGGGAGCCTGGTGCAACACGGCACCCGCAAGGAGATCCTGGAGGATCCGGCCAACGGATTTGTTCGGAGTTTCTTTCAGTCCCAGCTCGAGCAGTGACGCCGAGGGGTCAAGATGCGCACCGCGGTCATCTCGCTGGTCACATTGCTCTCCCTGCTTCTAGGGCCCGATACCGCAGGAGGGCAGACGGTCGTGGTGGGTTCCAAGCATTTCAACGAGGGGTACATCTTGGCCGAGATCAGCGCGCAACTCCTCGAGGATCGAGGGTTCCGGGTCGAGCGAAAGTTCGGTCTGGGGGGAACGCTGGTCTGTTTCGAGGCGCTCAAGAATGGCGAGATCGACCTCTACCCAGAATATTCCGGGACACTCGAACAGGCGATCCTCAAGTTGCCCCATCGGGTCTCGCACAGGGAACTCCGGGAGATCCTCAGGCGCCGGTTTGACCTGGACCTGCTGGAGTCCTTCGGATTCAGCAACACCTATGCGATCGCGGTCAGCAGAGGCCTCGCCCGGGAGCGGGGGTTGAAGACGATCAGCGACCTGGCCAAACTTCCGAACCTCCGTGTCGGCTTCAGCCATGAATTTCTCAATCGCCAGGATGGTTGGCCCGGGCTGGCGCGGACGTACGGACTCCCCGCGCGGCCCGTGGGGATCGAACACGGGCTGGCCTATCACGCGATCCGGGAAAAGAGGCTCGACGTCACGGATGTCTACTCCACGGATGGCGACATCAAGAAGTTCGATCTCGTCCTCTTGGAGGATGACCGACGCTACTTTCCTGAATACCTGGCTGCACTCCTGGTCCGGAGTGGACTGGATGAGCAGATCAAGCGCATCCTCGGCGAACTGGCAGGCACCATCACCGCGGCTGAGATGCAAGGGCTCAATGGGCAGGTCCTCCTCGAGCGCAAGAGCTTTGCCGAAGTCGCCCAGCAATTCTTGCGCGAGGAAGGTCTGCTCCGAAGTCAAGGAACGGCCCTTTTAGGGAGCAGATGGGGGACCCTGCTTTTTCGGGCGGCGACCCATATCGAGCTTACGCTGATCGCCCTCGTCGCGGGTATGGCGGTGGCGATCCCCGGCGGCATAATGATCTACCGACTCCGTGCCATCTCGAAGCCGGTCGTTTACCTCGCCGGATTGCTACAGACCATCCCCTCCATCGCCCTGCTCGCGTTCATGATTCCCTTTTTCGGCATCGGGGCGACACCGGCCATCGTGGCCCTGTTTCTCTACGCCCTGCTCCCGATCCTGCGAAACACCGCCGCGGCGCTCTTTTCGATAGATCCGGTCCTGAAAAGAGTCTCGGTTGGGATGGGGCTTACCGCATGGCAGCGTCTGCGGTACGTCGAACTACCCTTGGCCGCCCCCACAATCCTGGCCGGCATCAAGACCGCCGCTGTCATCAACATCGGCACGGCCACGTTGGCTGCCTTCATCGGCGCAGGGGGGCTGGGCGAGCCGATCGTGACCGGGCTGGCGCTGAACGATACCGCCCTGATTCTTGAGGGGGCGGTTCCGGCCGCCCTGCTGGCGGTCGTGACCGAATGGGGTTTCGAGGGGCTGGAGAAGCTGTTGATCCCCAAACACCTGCTGCAAAAGCCCGCTGAATAGAGATCTGGCGCGGTGGCGTTTCTTGTTCGCCTCAGACGTCTCTGCCAGGCCGAGCTGTGTCGCTGTACAATGAATGCCAGTGGGCTATCAAGCGTTGCCCGCGTTATGAAGCAAAAGGCCGGCTCAATTAGGCGCAAGGTCATGATTTGCAGGGCTAATTGTTGTGCCGGGCCTTATGGCACACTCCTTGCTAGGCTCCGTAGTGGTTGTCCTCACTTCATCACGTCTAGGCAAAGAACTGGAAGGGGAAGATGCTGAGGGAAAGTGCATTTCTGAGACGGCTGCGCAAAGAGCTCCCGGTGTGGCTTCAGCAGGGCTGGGTCACCCCGGGGAGTGTACAGAAGATCCTCGACCATGTCGCCGCTCAGCGCGGCACCGGCGTTCGATATCTCCCCCTGGCGTTTTCGATTCTCGGGGTCCTGTTGCTGGGTGCCGGCGTCATCACCTTTTTTGCCGCTAACTGGAGCATCATGCCCAAGGTCGCCAAGCTCACCCTTCTCTTCGGCAGCATGTGGCTGGCCTATGCGGGGGCGGGCTATGCGCTGAGATACCGGGAAGCCCCGCAGCTCGGCGAGGCGCTGCTCTTGCTGGGCGTGATTCTCTTTGGGTCCAACATCATGCTGATCGGCCAGATCTACCACATTGACGCCCACTATCCGAACGGGGTTCTGCTGTGGGCCCTGGGCGGGATGGTGACGGCCTATCTCATGTACTCTCAGTCCGCCATGGTCGCGGCGATCGCGCTCGCGACGCTCTGGACCGGCATGGAGTCCTTTGGATTCGACCGGAGTTTCCATTGGCCTTTCCTGATCCTATGGGCCTCTTGCCTTCCCGCCATCCATAAGAAGAGATGGATGCCCGCCTCACACGTGGCCATGATCGGCCTCCTACTCTGGAGCTGGTTTGCCTTTCAGCACATTACCTGGAAGTCGCAGGACTGGGGGGGCGGCGTGCCGCTGTATCTGATGCAGATTTACTTTCTAGCCTATCTGGGGATTTTTGTCTTGGGGCTGGTAATGGCGACGTACGGCCACCTCAGCCCTTTCTCCGGTGTGGTCCAACGCTACTCGGCCTTCGCGTCCCTGGCGAGTCTTTACGCCCTGACCTTCCCGCATCTTCACCGCGGCGTCGAGTGGTCGGGGGCAGGAAGCCGTCTCCGCGTGGCCGCCCAAGGTTCCTGGGTCATGGTGACCCTGACTGCCCTGGCTGCGGTGATCGCCTTTGCCTTATGGCACCGGGTCCGGACCTCCGGGGTGGACCGGCCGATTTACCTCAAGTGGGGAGATGGCTTGCTCGGCCTGACGATCGCCCTCGTCCTGGCCAATCTCTTTCTGACCGGAACGCATGGCGGGCCCGTTGCCATTGCATTCAATCTCCTCTTCCTTGCAGGGCTCGTGTGGCTCATCTTTGCGGGAATGCACGGCAATGACCGGGCCTTGGTCAATATGGCCTTTCTCTTTTTCGGCGTGGGGCTGCTGAGCCGCTATTTTGACACGTTCTGGACTCTACTGAATCGCTCGTACTTCTTCATGGGCGGCGGTCTCCTCTTGATCGGCGGTGGGTACCTCCTCGAGAAACAACGACGTAAGCTCACCGGCCGCATCGCCGCGGCGCAGGCTGAAGGGAGACACCCATGAGGACGACGCTCCGCCTCGCTATCCTCATTACGCTGCAAACGCTCGTCCTGGGGGCGATGATCGCCATGAAGCAGTGGACCTTGAGCACTGGCACCCCCATTGTGCTCGAGACCCAGCCGATCGATCCCCGCTCCCTCTTCCAGGGAGACTATGTGCGTCTGAATTACACAATCAGCACCCTGGGCGTGGCCGATCTTCCCGCGGACCGTCCATTCAAGAAGCACGGGCGGATCTACGTCCTCTTGCGGAGAGGAGATCCCTATTGGGAGCCGATCTCGATCCATCACGAACGACCCGCGTCACCGCCAGACCACGTCGTCCTGAAGGGCACGGTGGTCGGCATGGGGAACAGGCGGTGGAACCCGGACTTACGGTCGTGGGAAGCGACCGAGCACTTGATGGTGCGGTACGGCATCGAGAATTACTTTGTCCCGGAGGGTGAGGGACGAGATGTGGAGCGCCCGACGCCGCATGAAAAGATTTCCATCCGTGTGGCGGTGGATCGCTTTGGCAATGCCGGCATCAAGGCCGTGTTGGTCAACGGCCGGCCGCGGTACACCGAGACCCTCTTCTGATCCCCCCACCCCTTCCTTGGCAGTTTCGACGACCTCCCGCTTGGGCCGGGCGTTCCCGTGGTGTAGAATAGTGCGGTTATGCGGTGGCTGGTGGACGGGTACAACGTGATCCGGTGCGACCCGGGCCTGGCGGCTCACGAGGGCGAGAGCCTCGAAGCGGGACGCGATGCGCTCTGTCGCCTTCTGGCAGACGCCGCCCGCACCTCCGGTGACCAGTTCACGATCGTGTTTGACGGGGCGCGAGGCGGCGGTGTGACCTTTGCAGGCAGGGGCGTGCGCATTCTCTTCTCGCGGGCGCCGGAGCGGGCCGATCACGTCCTCGCCCGGCTGGCCGGTGCAGGAGTCGCCGTGGTCACCAACGACCGCGAGCTACGACAAACGATTGCACGTACTGGCGCGGTTGCCGTGTCTGCCGATGAATTTGTGGCCCGAATCTTCGCGCCACCCGGCCCCGGCAGGAGCGAAGACGACGAAGAGGACCTCTCCCGAGGGCCGAAAAAGGGGAATCCCCACCGCCTCTCCAAGAAGGCGCGAGCGGCGACCCGCGCACTCAATCGTCTCAGGCATCGTCCCAAGCGGTCTCCGTAGGGACCTTGACCCCGAACACGCAGGCCGTTCGGAGGAGGCTGCTCTGGGGCAAGAGGGAGGAAGCCATGTTGGTCGAGGAAAACATCAGGGTCACAGAGGAGCACCTCGAGGCCGAGGCGAACAGGGAGTTGGCCCGGCTACTCGGGACGCTTGCGGATGATTCCGTGTATGAAGAGAGCCTGTTGGAGGCGCCCGTTCGGGGCAAGGCGGCGATCGCGGGCTATTACCGGGAGCTCTGGAAGGGATTTCCCGACTTCAGCTACATCGTCACCAATCGGGTCGCTGATGACTCTTGCGTCATCTACGAGATGACATTTCGTGGGACGCACACCGGGACTTTTCGCGGCATCCCTCCAACCGGGAGGAGCGGCGAGATCAAGGGGGTCGTCGTCTTTCCGATGAAGAATGGTAAGGCGCTGGGGGAGCGGATATACCTTGACAGCTTCTCGCTCCTCACCCAGCTCGGCGTCCTGCCGAAGCCAGAGAGCCTTTCCGGCCGCCTCCTCTTCTCTCTCCTCCGCCTCCGCCTCTCCATCACCTCGTTCTTCCGTCGCACCTGAGGTGAGAAGGGTTCTCAGGTCCCATCCGGCGGGTTCCGCCTATGAGTTATGTCCAGCCCGCCTAGTGCTCCTGGTACGCGTCGTCCCGTGCCAGAAAGGGTTCCCATAATTGACCTCTTGCCTCGACAGGGCGGCCTAAGGATGGTTGCCTAGGCCAGTCATCCGAAAAATTTGCTTGACAAGATATCCGCCTTATTCTAATTTTCACCCAAGGGTGAAAATTGTTTCAGATTGAAAATTCTGGTGAAACAAATGCTACAGGATGTCGAAAAGCACCTTACCCGGTTTTTTGCTGAGATCCCTGATTTGGGGGTAACAACCCGGAGAGAACCCTCCTCCCGGCACGGATTCCGTCCCGACATCGAAGTTCGGCTCCGTCGGGGGGATCGAAGGGCCGTGCTGCTCATCGAGGTTAAACCATCTGCGGAGCTGAGGATTGTGCACGACTGGGTCGACCGTCTGGCTCAATTGCCCGAAGCGCCCGACGCGCATTACCCCATCCTCTGTGCGCCTTACATAAGCGTTAAAGCTGCCGAAGTTCTTAAGTCGCACCGGGTCGGGTACATTGATCTTTCCGGAAACTGCTGGCTTGACCTTGGATTTCTCTTTGTCGAGCGCAGCGGTCAGCCCAATCGCTTCAAGGTTCCCAAAGAGCAGCGGAACCTATTTGCAGCTCGGGCGTCCAGAATTGTGCGCACCATGCTGGAGCATCCGGGGAAGGACTGGACCCTTCAGGAGCTTGCCCAAACTTCCGGCGTAAGCGTCGGTCTCGTGCATCGGGTGGCCAAGGCCCTGGAGGAGCGCTTATTCGCTGAAAGGCGGTGGGGTCGGTTTACCCTGCAGGACCCCGGAGGTCTTCTTGACGCCTGGCGGAGTTTCTATGTCGAGCAACGCATTCGATGGCGGCGTTACTATTGGGCCATGGTCCAGGATGTCCGCACGGGCATGCACGAAATTGCGAGCTACGCAAGGGAACTTGAGGTCCGCTACGTGTTTACCGGGCCTGCCGCAGCATCACTGCTAGTCCCGCACCTTATGGTTTCCGCCATTCACTGTTACGTTGACGCCCTTAAGCCTGTCCTGTTGGATTCACTAAAGGCTGATCCCGTCCCGTCGGGAGGCAATCTATGGTTCAGCGTGATTCAGAGGGAGGACATCTTCCTAGGATCCCATCAAATCGAAGATCTGTATGTCGTGAGTGATATCCAGATGTACCTCGATCTTTCCGCCCTTGGCGGCCGAGGTGAAGAGGCTGCCCAAACCTTGCGAGAACGGCGGCTACAGTTCTGAGAGAGCTCCGATGTTTGATGCACAAGCGACTACCCGGTGCCATCAAGTCCTGTGCGAGGTCATGGCCGCTTTAGGGGAGACCGCGTCTGAGGCCTACCTGATCGGTGGCTGGGCCATTTACTATGTCTTAGATCGACCCGATCGTCCCGTCAGTCGTCTGCCGTACGCTGGAACTCTTGATGTAGATGTGGCCCTGGCGTTTCAAATCCCCAAGAGGGAGGAACTGGTTGAGCGGCTTGTCTCCAAGGGATATGTTCGCGATAAGCGGATCGTAGACAGGCTCCTGCGGCCTTTCCCTGAAGGCGAAGTTCAGCCGGTTGCGGTAGACTTCTTGGGGGGTGACAAAGAGGTGCTCCAAACCCTTACTCAGCGTGTCGGCGTCGTGGGTAAGACCCCGGAGGGGGTGCCCTACGAAGGATCGGTGGCGGTTGCCAGAATGGAAGCGTGCCTGGCCATGAAAGCCATCGCCTTTGACCGGGACCCCAAGGATAAAGACGCCTACGACATCTACTACCTCGTCACCTATGCGCGGGATGAGCAGGGTGACTGTGCGGACCACGTGAAGGCGACTCTCGAGCACCCACTGATCCGGCGAGGGCTAGATGCCCTGACGGTCCATTTCGGGAGGCGAGAGGGTCGAGGGCTTCAAAAGGCCATGCAGATGTTGCGGGACCAGGATGGGATGAATCCAGTTGAGGCTCGCGCCACAGTCCGAGCCTCCCTACGTGCCTTTTTCCGCAAGTTGGGTCACGACGTCAATTACTGATGGCGGCGATGGGCAAAACGAACCAGAGGGGTGGCGATCAGATCAAGAAGTGGTCCACAACGGATGTGAGCCCCTGGTGAAGCCGAAGGCTTGTTAAGATGGTTTATTTAAGTGTCCATTGGCAGTAAAATCGATAGATGACGATTATTGGTTGACGGTCGGATCGAGAAGGCATAACAGCGGAAATCATGAAGATTTTCAAACAATTTTTTCGCCGTAACTTTCGGTACTTGTGGTGGGACCGCCCACCGGAGCTGGGCAACAACCGTACGGAGGTCCGCACGCCTGGGAAGGATTCCGCTGCTCAGAGTCTTCCCAGTGTGGTGTACAAGAAAGGCGAGATCATCGGCCGAGACTATCGGGTCTATGGTGTTCTTGGAATCGGTGGTTTCGGTCTGGTTTATCTCGTCTATTCGCACACGAGCGGGACCGTCTTTGCCCTCAAGACCGTTCGGGACGATTTTCTCGACGATGCGGAAACCAGAGAGCGGTTCCGCAGGGAGGCACAAGTTTGGGTGGACCTAGGACGTCACCCGTATCTTGTTCGGGCGTATTACGTGGACGATATAAGAGGTCGGCTCTTCATTGCTATGGAATACATAGCACCGAATGAGCAAGGGCTGAACTCTCTTGAGGGTTATCTGACGAGCAGGCCGCCTGACCTGGCCCAGAGCCTCCGATGGTCCGTTCAGTTCTGTCACGGGATGGAATATGCTTACACACGAGGAATCCTATGCCACCGTGACATTAAGCCAAGCAACATTCTCATCAGCAAGGATAGGATGGTCAAAATCTCCGATTTCGGTCTGGCGGGGGCTCTCGCTACGTCAAAATCAAGGCCAGGGATAACACTCAGTATTCGCGATGACCGGGTTGGGTTATCCTGCCAAACCCTGAGAGGGACCGGCTTTGGCACACCTGGGTACATGCCCGCTGAGCAGTTCAAGAGCGCCGCCGAGTGCGATGAGAGAAGCGACATCTACGCATTCGGTGTTGTCCTCTATCAGATGGCTTCAGGAGGAAAGCTTCCGTTCCTTGCTGTTCTTCCGAGAGACAATTCGGAGGCGGAGGCTGTGCGATTCTGGATAGAGATGTATAAACGACACAGCGAATATCCTATCCCGAGGCTAAACTCGCCCTTGTTTCGCATGATCGAGCGTTGCCTGCAAAAGGACCCTAGGAGGAGATATCAAACCTTCGCAGACTTGAGCTCAGACTTGGAAATGCTTCTCATGAACTACACAGGGGAGGTTATTAGACCACCAGAGCTTAAAGCTCTTGAAGCTTGGGAGTGGAGCAACAAAGGGCTCAGCTTGTATGCTCTGGGGCAGCACAGTGAGGCAATTCAGTGTCTAGATCAAGCTCTTGCGCTTGACCCGCTTGACGCGGGAGCATGGAATGACAAAGGCCGGAGTCTTAGCGCTCTGGGACGCTTTGAGGAAGCTCTTGGATGTTACGATCGAGCGGTTGAGCTCGATCAGGGATATTCCTACCCCTGGGTTAATAAGGCACTGGCCCTTCAAGCCCTGCGACGTTATGAGGAAGCACTGCGTTGTTACGACGACGCTCTCAAACTTGATCCGAGGGCTGCCTGGACATGGAATAACAAAGGTCTTTGTCTCCATGGACTCGGTCGTTTCAGCGAATCCCTCAGTTGCTATGATGAGGCCCTTAAGCTGGACCCTCGGAACTCTTATGCTTGGAACAATAAGGGACTAAGTTTGCAGGGTTTAGGGCGTCTTGAGGAGGCCCTCAGTTGCTTTGATCGGGCCCTTGAGCTCGATCCGGGTTATTCGGCCGCCTGGCAAAACAAGGGCCTTTCCTTAAGACACGCTGGCCGTGTTACGGATGCCCTGTACTACTTCGATAAGGCCCTTGAGTTTGACCCCCGTGACGCAAAATTGTGGTCTAACAAGGCATCCGCCCTTTTGGCCCTGGGCCGCTACGAGGAGGCCCTCGGATGTTGTGATATAGCTTTGGAGCTGAAGGCCGAATATGCTCATGCCTGGAATAATAAAGGAATTTGTTTGAAAGGCTTGGGTCGCGGGGAGGAGGCCCTGCGGTGCTACGATAGGGCGCTTCAGCATGATCCGCTCCATCTAAACGCCTGGCATAACAAAGGAAATATCCTTCACGAGCTAGGCCACTTTGAGGAGGCCGTGGACTGTTATCGTCACCTACTTCAGCTCGACCCCCGGAATTCATGGACATGGCTAAATAAGGGACGCAGCCTACACTCTCTGGGCCGTTTGCGTGAGGCGCTTCATTGTTACGATGAATCTCTTAAACTACACCCGTATGACCCATTGGCCTGGTACAACAAAGGTCTTGCGGAAGACAAGCTTGGGCAGAGGCACGACGCCGTTTATTCGTTTCAGCAGGTCGTGAAATTGGCCCCACCGGATTATCGGGATGAAATCCAGTACTCCAGGCGCCGGCTTCAGGAGTTGGAAGGGGGCTGACCTTGTTGTGTCACTCAGGAGGCTGGATATTTCTCTGTGACATCGCGGGAAGGGTAACTGAGAAAGATCCATCCCCCTGGATTACTGTTAGCGCGGTTGGCGTTCCATCGGATATGAAGGAGTCTGCTCGAGCAGTGTTACTAGGCTGTTTCGGGGGGAAGCCGGTTAAATGGAGATCTTCTTCGGGGGAGCACTTGAAGTCGATCCTCGAACTTGTAAGGTGCAGGCCGATGCCGTCTGTTACCATCCATTGCCAACGTAGCGAGCCGGCATGGAGTCAATTTTGGAAGGAAGGCCGTGAGTTTCACCGCGAGTTCAGTAACCAGACTCGGCATAAGGCCAGTTTGTTCAAGCCGGGGACTGTACTGCGATATCTTTTGTTTGAAAAAGCCGTAGCTTTATTGGTCGCCGTCATCGTTCGGGAGTGTGGCGCGGGGGCCCCCATAGACACAGGAGGTATCGGGTCATTGTCGTTGAGTCTAGTATTTGACCGAGAAATCGAGGATCCGGAGGGCCAGGCCACACTGGAGGAAGCGTTCGGGCATTGGGAAAAGACGAGTCGTCTTCGCGATCGTCTGGGAATTGCGCCTAAGGTTCGAGTAGAATTCGCCACAGAGCAAGAGGAGCCCCTTCTCCTGCTGCCCGATTTCATTGCAGGGGCACTCCATGTGCGGTCCCTAAGCGCGAAGGGAGAGAGACTGGACTTCCCAGCACAATTGATAGGGGCGGCAAAAGACCCAGAGCTTGCCTTGTCACCTATTTTTGTTGAGTCAGAGGAGCCCTTTTGCCACAAATATCCCCTGGGGCTTGAGGATGGGCGGGTTGTTCTCCGCAATCGGCTGGGGTAACTGATCAAACAATGTCCACCAGATAGTTCCCCCGTTCAATTGAGTTAAGCTCCGCGCTGAATAATTAGCGGTCCTCGAACACGATTCGGTCGATCTCCTTCTCCGTGAAGGGCCTGGGGCGCTTCAGTTGGCGGGAAATCCGGCGCTGGAGCCGAACGAACTCTTCTTCGTCCTGTCTCGCCTTGTAGACAGCACCATCTCACGCAAAAGCTCCCCCTTGCTCTTGCCGACTTCCTTTGCCAGGGCCTCGAATTCCTTCCCCAGCCCACGAGGGACTGAAAGCCTAAGGATGCGGCTCTTGCGAGGCATTCCAACCTCCCTTGAGATGATTGTAATGGGAGTGATCGAGGGGAGAAAGGCCAAACTTTCTCAGGACAACGGGGGGACGGTGTCGTCGATTTCGAAGCCGTGGGCCTCGATCATGCGGTGGGTGTCGGCGGCGGTCTGGCCCGGAGTGGTGAGGTAGCCGTTCACGAAGAGGGAGTTGGCGGGGTAGAGCGCGAAGGGCTGCATGTCCCCGAGGTTCAGTTCCCGGCCGCCGGCGACCCGGAGCTCTGTGGCTGGATTCACGAAACGGAAGAGGCAGAGGACCTTGAGGCAGCGCTCGGGCGTAAGCTGACGGCGCCCCTCCAGGGGGGTTCCCGAGATCGGATGGAGGAAGTTGACCGGAATCGATGCCACATCGAGCCCCCGAAGGCTCAGGGCCAGGTCGATGACGTCCTCGTCCGTCTCACCCATCCCGATGATCCCACCGCAGCAGGTGCTGAGGCCCGCCCGCCGAACATTATCAACCGTCCGCACTCGGTCGTCATAGGTGTGGGTGGTGCAGATCTGGGGATAGAAGCGCCGGCTGGCGTTCAGGTTGTGATTCACGCGCTCGACCCCCGCGTCCTTGAGGCGTCGTGCCTGATCCTCCGTCATCAGTCCAAGGCAGCAGCAGATGTTGATATGCACTCGCTCCCGAATCTCCCGAACAATGGATGCCAGCGTATCAATATCCCGGTTGCTGGGCCCCCGGCCGCTCGTCACGATACAATACCGCACCGCCCGGGCCGCCTTGGCTCGATAGGCACCCTCCACGAGTTGTGCTCGGGAGAGGAGAGGATACTTGGAGATGGGCGCCTGCGAGATGGCCGACTGCGAGCAGTAGTGACAGTCTTCCGGGCAGAGGCCACTTCTCGCATTGATCAGCATATGGAGGTGCACCGTGCGTCCGCAGAAGTGTTCACGGACGCGAAGGGCCGCCTGGAGGAGGCATTGAAGGTCCTGCGCGGGGTCGCTGAGGACCCCACGCATCTCCTCCCGGCTCGGGACCTCTCCCCGGATCGATTTTTCTGCAAGTTCTTGGTAGTCCACGGCACCCATCCATAACAGATTCCCGCATAAAAGCCAAGGGATTTTGCCGACGGGCTCTGCTCATTTCCCCTTTCCAGCCCGTATGGTACACTAAGCATCTATGGACACAGCGCTTCTCGACAGCTTTCGTCTCCGGTATCCATTCGCCCTTGATCCCTTTCAGGAGGAGGCGATCCGCTGCATCGTGGAGGGCGATTCGGTCATCGTCTCGGCACCGACGGGGGCGGGGAAGACCCTCATCGCGGAGTTCGCGATCTACAAGGCGCTGGCCACAGGAAGACGCATCGCCTACACGACCCCCCTCAAGGCCCTGAGCAACCAGAAGTTTGCCGATTTCTGCAAGCAGTACGGCGAGGAGTTCGTGGGGATCTTGACGGGAGATGTCAAGGTCAACCCGAGCGTCCCCCTGGTCGTGATGACCACGGAGATCCTCCGCAACAAGCTTTATACCCACTCGCTGGAGGATATCGCCTACGTGGTGCTGGACGAATGTCACTACATGGGAGACGAGGGACGGGGCACGGTGTGGGAGGAGATCATTATCAATTGCCCTCGCGAGATCCAGCTCATCGCACTCTCGGCCACCGTGGGTAACATTGACGAAATCGCGGAGTGGATCAGCGGAGTCCACCGACCCATCAGGGTCGTGGTGCATCAGTGGCGTCCCGTCCCGCTCCACTACTACCTCTGTGGTCCAAAGGCAGAGATGGTCGAGGTCGATGGGCGTTCCCGCGCTCAACTGTATCAGGCGGTGAGCTCCTGGGGAAGCATCCCCCGGGTTCGCATGCGGGGACGCCAGGATCGGGAGCGACGTCCGAGGCCCGTCCGGTGGCGGGTGAGCCCGTCGGCCCTAGTCCCGAGCCTGAAGACGCGAGGGTGGCTTCCGTCCATCTACTTCATCTTCAGCCGGGTCGGATGTGAAGAGTCCCTCCGACGGTTTTTGGAGGAAGGGCTCTCTCTGTTGAACGCCAAGCAGCAACAGGAGGCCGATGAGGCGACTGCGACCTTTGTCAGCGAGAATCCAACGCTCGTGAGTAAGTCGGAACTGAACGCGTTGATCTTCGAGGGGCTTCGTCGAGGGACGGGGGTGCATCACGCCGGGATCCTTCCCGCCCTCAAGCGTCTGACCGAGACGTTATTCGAGCGGGGGCTGATCCAGGTGGTCTTTGCCACCGAGACGATGAGCCTCGGCATCCATATGCCGGCCAAGAGCGTCGTGATTCAGACCCTGACCAAGCGGAGCGATGTCGGCTTCCGGACCTTGAGCCACAATGAGCTGACCCAGATGGCTGGCCGTGCCGGCCGGCGAGGAATCGATCCTGAGGGCAAGTGCGTTATTGGCCTCGACGGCCCGGAGGCTGTGGAAGAGACACTGCATCTCCTCCGGAAGCAATCGGAACCCATCGAGAGCCGGTTCCGGATCGGCTACAGCTCTGCCACCCTGCTGCTTCTCACCCACAGGGACCCTCTCGATATCCGGCGCAATATCGAGTCCAGCTTCGGTCAATTCCAGAATCGGAAGCGGATCCGGGCGATCGAGGAGCGGCTCAAAGGCCTCAGGGAGGGGCTTGAAGAAGGTCGGCGGGCCGATCTGCCCTGCTGCACGGTCGAAGAGCTCCTCACCTATCAGGAGAAGCGGCAGGAGGTAGAGTCGCTGAGGCAAGAACTTCATCAGCTCCGGATAGCGGAGGGCCCGGTGGCCCGGCGGGGGCGGAGACGACGGGGGCATGTTCATCGACGGGAAGAGGAGGGCAAGACCGTTTCGGTCCAGGACTACCTGGCGGCCAAGAGACGGATCGAGGAGAAAGCAGAGGCCCTCGGCGCTCTCTCCTGCCACAGTTGCCCGGAGCGGCGGCGGCTGGAAAAACTCCTCAAGAGGGAGCGACGGCTGAGAGAGACCATCCGGACCCAGATGGAAACCCTCGAGCATCTCCAAAATACGTACTGGGAGCAGTTTCTGCGGGTCGTCGAGGTCCTCAAGCACTTTAACTGTCTGCGGAACGGAGCCCTCAACCACCAGGGGATGTTGGTCGCCTCCCTGCGCCACGACAATGAGCTCTTGGTGGCCCGGGTCGTCTTCTCGGGAGTGCTGAGTGGGCTCAAGGCCCACGAGATGGTGGCCGTCCTCTCGTGTCTCGTGGAGGAACCTCGCGAGACCGAGGCCCATTTCGCCCGACAACTTCTCAAGCGTGAGCGGCATCTCAGAGACCGGATCAGGCATATGGAGGTGTTGGCGCGGGAGGTGATGGACGTCCAGCGCGCGCATCGAGTCTTTCTCCCGGTGTCCCTGCACACGACTTACCTTGCAGCGGCCTATGAGTGGGCGGCGGGGGAGGAGGATTGGGTATACTTGGTCGAGAGCCAATACGAAGGCCATGAAGGAGACCTGATCCGGGCCTTTCGGCGCCTCATCGATCTCTCGCGGCAACTCCTCGAGTCCTCCGAGCTGCCGCCAGCGCTCCGCGATGATCTGCGTGCGGGGGTGCGGGCCCTGGATCGAGGGATCGTCCTCGAGAGCGCGTTGATATAGACGCAGATAGCAGTGTTCAGTACAAAGGGGTAGGAGTCCCGTGGTCAACCTCGTGTTTGCGGATCAGAGGGGACGGATGGCGGACCACCCGACCTTGGAGATGGGTGGGGCGTCCGGCGGCGACTGGGTTCGCGTTCCCGACAGGGAGCTGATCGCCTTGCCTGAGGGGGCGCGCCTCTTTACGATGCCCGGGGCGCACCCGGTCGGGTGGAATACGGCGCTCTGCTCCTTCGAGGCGGTCCAGACGGTTGGCAGGCGGGAGGCGCTGGCGGTGGCGGCCTTCCTGCCGCCAGGGTACATGCGGACCCACCTACCGGCTACCTTCTCTCCCGATCCTTCCGCGGCACCCTACCTGCCCCTGTGGGCCTATACCGCCGTGGGGTGGAGGGACGGAGAGTTCGTCACTGCCGCGGTCCGGGTAGATTCGATGGACCACCAGGAGCCCTGGCAGTACGATGATCGGACACTCCTGCCCCTCATCAAAAAGCGCCTGGCCGAGCAGCCGAACAACCGCGTCTGGCATCAGATCAAGCGTTGCGCCACAGAGTACCACTGCCTCTGTGCCAAGAACGGATTCTACCGGCGATGGGAGGCGCCGCTCCCCATCGCCTTCGCCTGTAACGCGGACTGCGTGGGATGCATCTCGCTCCAGCCCGACGGGCTCGTTCCGGCATCCCATGAGCGCGTGGCCTTCGCACCGACGCTTGAGGAGCTCTGTGCGGTGGCGCTGCCGCATCTGACCGAAGCGGAGGAGGGCATCGTCAGTTTTGGGCAGGGCTGCGACGGAGAGCCCCTGTTGCAGGGGGACCTGATCGAGGCGGTGATTCGGCGCGTGAGGGCTGAGACCGACCGGGGAACGATTCATCTGAACACGAACGGCTCCCTGCCTCGGGTCGTCGAACGCCTGTGTCAAGCGGGCCTGGACGGCATTCGGGTCAGCCTGAACTCGACCCAGCCGGACCTCTATGCGGCCTACTATCGGCCCCGGCACTACGGCTTGGCGGACGTGATCGCCTCGATCCGGATGGCCAAGGACCTTGGCTGCTACGCCGCGATTAACCTGCTGGTGTTCCCCGGAGTCTCGGACCGGGAGGAAGAGGTTGAGGGGCTCCTTCGTTTGGTCGCCGAGACGGGGCTCGACCTCATCCAGATGAAGAACCTCAACATCGATCCCCGCAGGTACCTGGAAGGCTTGCCCCCACGCCGTGGCCGGGCCATCGGGATGCGGGAGCTTTTGCGGACGATCCGGCTCGAAGCCCCGCACATTGACTTAGGATATTTCAACCGGTCCAAGGAGCATTTCGACCGCTCCTTCTCGCGGGCCCTTGTATTCTGAGATGGGGATCCCGATTTATGAAAGGCAGAAGGGCTTCTTCCGCCGGGCGTACGAGGCGGGGGAGACGCCCTGGCCACGCTTCAGGCCGACCCCGGCGGTCGTGCATCTCGCTCGGCGCCTCAGGCGCGAACGGGGACGGGCACGGGTCCTCGATATCGGCTGCGGCGAGGGGCGCCACATGATCTGCCTGGGCCAGGCAGGACACCGGGTGGTGGGCGTCGACTATGAGCGGCTCGCCTTGACGAAGGCCCGCGCGCGAACGGATGCCAGGCCGATCCGGCCGCGCCTGACCTTTGCGCTCGCCGATGCCTTTTGTCTTCCCTTTCGCGAGGCAAGCTTTGACGCCGTGCTCGATTCCGGCTGCTTCCACCATGTGAAGAAGGCCGACTGGTCCCGGTATCTGGCCGGCCTCACGGCGCTTCTGAGGCCCGGCGGCTACCTTCACCTGACCACCTTCAGCACGCGCTTCAAGCACTACCCGGGCGAGCGCCGCAGCCGGAACTGGCTCGTCCACCGGAATCACTACGACCACTTTTTTCGCAAGGCTGACTTTGCGCGGATTTTCGGGAAGAGGTACGAGATTCTCAAGATCGAGGAGGAGCGCCAGAAGCTTCATGCCTTCTGGCACGTCCTCTTACGGAAGCGTTGACCGATGACCGTTGTCCGATGACGGAAGGAACCCGGTGACCGGCGACCGCAAAGACTCGATGACCGAGAAACCCTCTGGTCCCTAACGGTCATCGGATTTCGGTCAACGGTCGTCGAACCTAGCCGCCCTCGACCCGGGGCTCATACTCCCGATGGGGGTCAGGGGGAAGGGTCAGGATCTGCTGGGCGATGAAGGAGACGATGTAGTCGTTCACGTCCTTCACCGATACGATCCCCACCGGGCGGTACTCGTTGTCCACGAGAGGGACATGGCGGAAACCGCCGAGATGCATCGTATGGATTGCATAGGCAATCACGTCGTCGAGCTTGAGCACCTCGGGGTTGCGCGTCATATACTTCTCTACCGTCACTTCGTTTAGATTCACATCCGTCCCTAGGACCTTTTTCAGGATGTCCCGCTCCGAAAGGATCCCGATCAGCCTTTCGCCCTCCTGGATCATCACTGCGCCGACGCTGTGCTGCTGCATCAGCTTGACCGCCGCGGCAAGTTTCGCTGTGCGCTGGACGCACAGGGGGGGATGGTAATGCAGGTCACGGATGGGACGGTTGAAGATCCCTTCATCGACGGTGATCCGGGGTTGCGCCCTCTCTTCACTGACGATCAGATATTCGTCCTGATTCTCCTTGTCGGTTTCATCAGGGTCTCCCATGGAAACCTCCCCTGGGACTCGCGGCTGTCCCTTTGAGCTCTTTCTCTCAGTAGGTCGTCCTGCCCTTTAGTCCTACATAGCACGTTTGCCTCTCCCTCTCAACTGCTTTGTCCGATGCCCCGCACTGCCGGGACCTGTTTGGGGATTCGCCGCCCGCCATCCATCCGCGGAGGGCGGGCTCGCCGCTTTGTCCTTGAAAAAGCAACGAAAGTGGTTAAGATGAGCCCTCGATATCCGCAGGAGAGTGACCATGGACGGGAATCCGAGAATTACGCCGGTGGATCTCATCACCTATCTGGCGCTCCTCGTTTTGATGCTCACCACGGTGGTGACGCTGCCTGCGAATCCCCACGGACCGGTCCTTTTGGCGAAATACAGTGGCCTCGCCGCTGTTCTCACTCTCCTCTGGTGGCTGGATCGGAGACAGATCTGGATCGTGCGGGCGCTCCACGCCTTCTACCCTCTCATCTTCATTCCGATCCTCTTCGATAGCTTTGCCGATCTCCTCCCGTGGGCGAGCCCGAGCGCACGGGACCCGTTCCTCATCCGATTGGATCACGCCGTCCTGGGTACCCATCCCACCGTCTGGCTCGAGCGGTTCAGCCACCCTGTGCTCACGGAAGTCCTGACGTGGGCCTACACATCCTACTACGTTCTTCCCTTCATCCTGGCCGTTGCCATTTATCGGCGAGGAAAGACAGAAGACTTTGACCGGGCAGTCTGTGGGCTGGTCCTCTGCTATTACCTCTCGTACGTCGGTTACTTTCTGGTTCCTGCCGTTGGGCCTCGGTTTACACTGGCCCATCTGCAACACATTGACCTTCCCGGGGTCTTCCTGGCGGACACGATCCGGGATACCCTCAACGTCCTTGAGCGCTTCAAGCAGGATGCCTTCCCGAGTGGTCACACCGCCATCGTCCTCGTGGTCCTCTCTTACGCGCGGCGGTTCGACCGTGGTCTCTTCTGGATATTCCTGCCGATGGTGGTTGCCCTGATCTTCTCCACCGTGTACCTCCGCTATCACTATGTTGTGGATGTCCTGGCGGGGATCCTGCTGGCCGCCCTGTGTCCGGTCCTGGAGCGCGTGACGTTCGCCCTCTGGCGGCCGGACAACGGATGACCGACGACCGCAAGGCGATGGGCGACGACAGAGTGCTGACTACCGGTCTCTACTGTCATCCGTCATCGGTGACCGGTCATCACGTTCTTTGGTCATCGGTCACCGGACGACGGTCATCGGCCTTACAGAGGCAGTTCGTAGATCCGGTACCGCTTGTACGGGACGCCCCCCCACCGCTCCACGAGCCGGAGGACGATCCAGTTATCCTCCAGCACCCATGAGATCTCAGCGTGGATGAACCCCCGCTGGTTCAGAGCACGCGTGGCGAAGAAATAGAGGAGCGCGTCGACCCCTTTGCCCCGGTACTCGGGTCTGACGCCCAGGAGGATGAGGCGTGCGTCACGGATGCGACGGCGGTACCAGAGGAACTTCAGCAGGCCGACCGGTCCGAGGCGACCGTTGAGGTGGCGGAGGACCTGGTTGTAGTCGGGGAGGAGTATGAGAAATCCGATGGGGCACCTTTCGACCTCGGCAATTAGCGCGAGTGAAGGCACGAGCAAGGGCTTCAGGTGCTTGGCCATCCACCGGGCCTCAGCGTGCGTCATCGGGGTGAAGCCCCAGTTGTCCTGCCAGGCGATGTTGTATAGCTCGCGGAAGATCTCGACCTCCTCGTGCAGTCGCTTCAGATTCATAGGGCGGACCCGGATGCCCTTTTGCTCCGCCCCTGCGGCGAACCGGGCCATCTTGGGGGGGAGGGTCTTCGGGATCACGACGCGGTATGCCAGCAGGTCCTTCGCCTTGCGGAATCCGGCTGCCTCGAGGAGGGCCTGGTAGCGCGGGGGATTATACGGCATCAGGAAGGTGGGTGGGGAGTCAAAGCCCTCGACCAGGAGGCCGCACGGGTTGTGCATCGAGGGATTGACCGGCCCGCGGATTGCCCGCATCCCCTTTCCGCGGAGGAACTCCTGCGCCGCTGCCAAGAGCCCTGCCGTGATTCCCCCGTCGCCGAGGCATTCGAAGAAGCCGAAGAAGCCGACCGGGTCATGATGGAATTCGAGAAAGTGCCGGTCCAGAATCGCGGCGATCCGGCCCACAACCTGGTCACCTTCCCTGGCTAGGAAGAGACGGATCTCGGCTTTCTCAAAGAAGGGGTGTTGGCCGGTAAGGAGCTGGCGCTGCTCTAGGAGGAGGAGGGGGACCCAGTGGGGATCACCCCGATAAATGCGCCACGGAAGGTGGAGGAAGAGCTGGAGATCCCGGTCGGTGGTGACAGGCAAGACCTCCACGGTCAGATAGCCCCGAGTTCCCTCCTGACGGCGCGAAAGGCCTCCAGGACCCGATCGATATGGGCGTCCGTATGAGTGGCCATATAGCTCGAGCGGATGAGGGCTCGCCCCTCGGGGACGGCGGGGCTCACGCTCACGTTGGCGAAGACCCCCTGTTCGTAGAGGGCGCGTCCCATCCGGAAGGCGTGCAGGTCGTCGCCGAGCAGGACCGGGACGATGGGCGTTTCGCTCAGCCCCGTGTCAAACCCCATCCCTTTCAGGCCCTCTCGCACCCGCTGCGCATTCTTCCAGAGCTGCGTGCGTCGCTCTGGCTCACGCTCGATCACCTCCAGGGCAGCCCCGATGGTGGCCACACAGGCGGGGGGGAGGGAGGCGCTGAATATCATGGAACGGGCCTTATGCTTGACGTAGTGGATTACCTCGTGGCTCGAGGCGATGAAACCTCCCACTGACGCCAGGGCCTTGCTGCACGTCCCCATGACGATGTCCACTTCCTCTTCGAGCCCGAAGTGTTCCGCAGTCCCGCGGCCCTCCTTGCCAAGCACGCCGGTGGCGTGGGCGTCGTCCACCATCACCCTGGCCCCGTATTCTCGGGCGAGGCGAACGATTCCCGGGAGGTTGACGATATCTCCCTCCATGCTGAAGACCCCGTCCACGACGATCAGCTTCCCCTTATCAGGGTGAGCGGCCAGGATGCGCTCGAGATCTTCCATGTCGTTGTGCCGGTACTTCAGGATCTGGCCAAAAGAGAGGCGACAGCCGTCGATGATGCTGGCGTGGTTCCACCGGTCGATGATGACTACATCGTCTTTGCCGACCAGGGCCGAGATGACGCCCAGGTTCGTCTGAAACCCGGTCGAAAAGAGGAGGGCGGCCTCTCTCCCCTTGAACTTGGCGAGCTGGGCTTCGACCTCGGTGTGAAGATCCATGGTGCCGTTGAGGAACCGGGAGCCGGCGCATCCGGTCCCGTATTTCTCCACCGCCCGGATCGCCGCCTCCTTGATGCTTGGGTGCGAGGTGAGTCCCAGGTAGTTGTTGGACCCCACCATGATCATTCGTCGCCCGTCCACGACGACCTCGGGGTCCTGAGCCGATCGGATCACTTGGAAGTATGGGTAGAGCCCGGCCGCCATTACCTGCTTGGCGTCGGTGTATGCGTAACATTTGTCGAAGATGTCCATGGCCCCCCTTTACAACCAGCCGTGACTCTGATACCACTCGGCCACCCGTTGCGCTCCCACGTCCAGGGGAACGGAGGTGGTGAAACCCAGTTCGTGTGAGGCCTTGCTCGGGTCGCAGACCCAGTACCGCTGCCGCATCTCACAGGCCTTGTCTCGGTTGAGCAGGGGCGGGACTCCCGCAAGGCGGGCGATCCCCTCCCAGGCCCAAGCGGCGCCAGCGAGGAGGGCAGAGGGAACGGGAACGGTCATTGGCCGGACGCCCAGGGCCGCCGCGATGGCCTGCGATATCTCTTCCCAGGACCGAGGAGATTTTTCTCCAAGGTAGTATATCTCCTGGTCCCTGCCGCGCTCGGCCGCCAGGGTGACCCCGCGGATCAGGTCCTCCACGTAGCACAGGCTAAAGGCCCGCCTCCCGCTCAAGCGAAACGCCATCCGCCGTTTGGCCAGTCGATAAAAAACCAAAAGATCCCGGTCCCGCGGACCATAGATCACCGGGGCCCGCACAATCACCCACGGAATCGCCCCCCCGACTTGCTCCAGGGCCTTCTCCCCTTGCAGCTTGCTCCGGCCGTAGTGACTCACAGGTTGGGGAGGGTCCGACTCCCGCAGCGGAACTCCATCCCGGCTCGGACCGGCTGCCGCCAGGCTGCTCAGATACACCAGTCGGGGTCGCTGTCTCCGTCCGGCCAGGATCGCCACCAAGTTGGCCGTGCCCTCCCCGTTGACCCGATAGTACTCGTCGCGCTCCAGCGCCTTGGTGAGTCCGGCCACGTGAAAGACCCAGTCAAAGTTGTCATCGAGGCGCCCACCGAGTTCGGGGTCTGTGCAATCACCTTCGATGACCCTGACCTGTAGGCCTTCGAGCCAGCGGAGGCGGCTCTGGCTTCGGGCCAGGCAGGTGACCTCGTCTCCTCGGTGCAGCAGGTATTCCACCAAGTGGCTGCCGATGAACCCGGTCGCGCCCGTGATCAAGGCCTTCACGCTGCCCCGCGTCCCTCCGGGTTGATAATCCACCCCTGCCGGGGTGAGGCGGCCCGAAACGAGGCTCTATTCTATGGCAACTGCCTTTTCCAAGGCAAGCAGGAACACACAAAGGGCCTTGGGGCCGGCAGGGGAGCCGGCGCGGTCCCTCCACAAGATCCAAAGCCGCCTGTCAGCCGGCTGCATCACCATGGTTAGGGGAAGACAGTGACCATCACCGCAAAGAGTATCAGTTCGTCCCTCCCGGCGTTTCCAATCCAGACCTCGTCACCGTCGCCCGCCATGAAGAGATCCCCTGCCCGGCCCTCCTCCTCGCGGTCTCCGATGCGGATGCGGGCTCGACCTCGAACAACATACATGAGGGTGTCGCTCCCGTGGCGCGTGGGCCCGAGGCGCTGCCCGGATTTGAAAAAATGGGCGACGCACCTCAGATGCGTTCCCTTGCCGAGCTCGACCGATTTGGGCCCGTTGACCTGATATTCCCGGACCGTCTCGATGTTGACCAGTCTCACCACTCCTCCTCCAGGCTCTCCCCTCTTCCCGCTGGACTCGCCCTCTCGTCTTCTGTACGGTCGTGCATTGCGGACGATTCCGTGACTGCCAAGCTCGGTGGCTGTCGCCACGGCAGTCGTCACTGTGCAAGGCGAGCGTGGTGGAAAAGCCAGAGGGATGACGGCATATGCATCCTGGAGATGGTTAACTACACGGACCGTCGATTATCTCTTCATGGCCCGGGTGGCGCGGGGGCTTAGGCTACCATAGGGTGCATCTGATTGCAAGGCCCTGTACTCGTTCACTACATATGAGACACGGAGGGGCTCTCCTTGGGTATGATGCCGTGTTGTTGGAGGAACTGCAAGGGTGTGAGATAGCCGAGCGCTTGGTGGGGCCGGACGGTGTTGTAGATGCCTTCCCATTGAGCGAGCTCTCGGTTGAGCGCCTCAACGGTCCAGGAGCACTCGGTCACCTCATAGAACTCCTCGGTATGGGTCCGCTGCGCCCGCTCGACCGCGCCATTGAGCTTGGGGCTTTTCGGGGGCAGCACGAACAGGCGGATCCCGCGGCGCTGGCACTCCGCTTCAAAGGCCGCGAAGAATTCGGCGCCCCCATCCACCTGGACGGCCCGGATGGGGAAGGGCATGCGCGCTTGCACGCTATCCAGAAACTGCACGGCGAGGGCGGCGGTGGCCCGGCGATGGGCCTCCAGGACATCCCAGCGCGAGACCACGTCGCGGGCGGTGAACTGTTTGAGGAGGACCCCGGGCACGGGCCGGAGATCGAGGGTGTCGAGCTGAACTAAGTCGCCCGGCTGCCGAGGGTGATACTCTTTCGGTTTCCGCATGGCGTACGGGCGGTGGGGCCGCCGTCGGGCGGCCCCCAGGGCTCGCCGCTGCGGTTCGACGAGCCGCCCATGCCTTTTGAGATAGGTGAGGATGCGCCCGACCGTGGACGCCGAGGTGGCCTGCCCCTGGGCCCGGAGCAGGATCACCAACTTATCCTTCCCCCAGCGGGGGTACGTCGCCCGCACCTGGTGCACAGCGGTGATGAGCGTCAGGGGCCACCGCGGAGCGCGCACGCGCCGCGGGCGCCGGGAGCGCTCTTTGAGCGAGGTCAGGTCGGTGGGGTCAAAGCGGCGGCGCCACCGGTAGAGGGTCGCCCGGCTGACCCCGAAGGTCCGGCAGGCCAGCGGGACGTCCCGGGTCTCCTGCCAGAGGCTGAGCGCCCTCAGCCGATCCCGCTCCCGGGGCGACAGCGCCACATGCCCATACCGCGCGACCCAATCGAACTGCCAGTTCAGGCCAAAGACGCTCATGAGGGGTTCCTCCTTCCGCGTGGGAACCCCTCCCTTGTACCCTAAGTTTGTCTCACATGTATCTGAACGAGTTCAGGCCCCGAGCCCGGGACCCCTTGCTCCCCCACCCTTTCGCATGCTACCCTCCCGGTGGCCTCGGCGACTGCGCTGGTCGACGGGGCCGATGCCCTCAGCGATTTCGGGGGTGAAGAGTTCATGCTGGAACCCCTGAAGCGGTTTTTGATCGGTGAACCGAAGGCGACGGCCCAGGCGCCGCACGAACGCCTGTCCAATCCTGTCGCCCTGGCGGTCTTCTCCTCCGACGCCCTGTCCTCAGTGGCGTACGCCACAGAGGAGATCCTCCTCGTCTTGGTCCTCGCTGGGGCGACCGCCCTCACGTGGTCGAGCGGTATCGCCGTGGCCATCGGACTCCTCCTCCTCATCGTCACGGTGTCGTACCGCCAGACGATCCAGGCCTATCCGGCAGGCGGCGGGGCGTATCTCGTCAGCAAGGATAACCTGGGCGTCCCCGCGGGCCTGGTAGCCGGCGCCGCCCTGCTCATCGATTATGTCTTGACCGTTTCCGTCAGCGTGGCCGCGGGCGTGGCCGCCATCACCTCCGCCTGGCCCGCCCTCTACGGGCAGCGCGTCCTCCTCGGCGTCGTGGCGGTGGCGGCGATCGCCATAGCAAATCTGCGCGGGTTGCGGGAGTCGGGAAGGCTGTTCGCCGCCCCGACCTACCTCTTCATGATCAGCATGCTCGGCCTCATCGTCTTGGGCCTCGCCCGTCTCCTCTGGGGGGAGACCCCGGTGGTGCCTCTCCCCTCGTCCCCCGTGGTTCCGGTGGCGGCCGTGACCCCCTTTCTCATCCTCCGGGCCTTCGCGTCCGGGTGTACCGCCTTGACGGGGGTCGAGGCGATCTCCGATGGCGTCCCGGCGTTCCGCAAACCTGAGGCCGACAACGCCAAGCGGACCATAGCCTGGATGGCCGGCATCCTGCTGATCCTCTTCCTTGGGGTCACCTTCCTGGCGCGAGCGTATGAGGTCCTCCCCCGCGAAGGCGAGACGGTGGTTTCTCAACTCGCCCGGATGATTGTCGGCACGAGCCCCTTCTATTACGTGATCCAGGCGGCGACAGCCCTCATCCTCCTCTTGGCGGCCAACACCAGCTTTGCCGACTTCCCGCGGCTGTCCTACTTTCTTGCCCGCGACCGCTTCCTCCCCCGCCAACTCGTCAACCGGGGCGATCGACTGGTCTTCTCCAACGGGGTTATCGTCCTCGCCCTTCTCGCCTCGTTGCTCCTCGTCCTCTTCGGAGGCGACACCCATGCTCTGATCCCTCTGTATGCCGTCGGCGTTTTTATCTCATTCACCCTGTCTCAGGCGGGTATGGTCCGACGGCATCTCCGCCTTCGGGAGACGGGCTGGCAGCGCGGCATCCTCATCAACGGGGCGGGGGCGGTAACCACGGCGGTCGTCCTCACGGTCGTCGGGGGGACAAAGTTCGTCGATGGGGCCTTCCTGGTGGTGGTCATGATTCCCATCCTCGTGGGCATGTTCGCCGCGATCCACCGCCATTATCGGCAAGTGGGGGAGCAGCTCCGCATCAAGCATTTCGCCGTTCCGGACAAGGTGACGCATGCGGTCCTCCTCCTCGTGTCGGACGTCCACATGGGCATCCTCAACGCACTGAACTATGCCCGGGCGATCTCGCCAGAGGTGGAGGCGGTCTACGTCAGTCTGGATGAGGAGGCGACGAAGCAGATGCGGCTTCGCTGGGGGCTCTGGTCGGGGGGTGTCCCCCTGGTGATTCTCGACTCGCCCTACCGGTCCGTCGTACAGCCACTCATCGAGTACGTGAACAAGATCCAAGCCGAGCGACAGGTGGATTTCGTTACCATCGTCCTGCCGGAGTTCGTCCCCGCGCGGTGGTGGCATCACCTCTTACATAATCAGACCGCCCTCCGGATCAGGGCCCATTTCCTCTTTCGCAAGGGGACGGTCATCATCAACGTGCGTTTCCATCTCGAGACGTAGCCGGGGCCCGCACCTGGGACTCCCTCGCGCGAGCAATCCAATATCGGGAATACGGGGAGTGCGCCACAGTGTGACAGGGTGAGGGTGCACACCCGTTCGGGGAAAACAGGACGTGAGGGGAAGGGAGGCTGCCTCGGGCGCTGATGTGCTGGTGACCCCAGCGGGATTCGAACCCGCGTTGCCGCCTTGAAAGAGCGGTGTCCTAGGCCAGGCTAGACGATGGGGTCCACCGCGGGCATGATGCGATGGCTAGACACATAGCATATCCGGTCTCGGTTCGCAAGGGAGAAGACCCCGGGAATGCGCGCCTAGGAAGACGTCAGGCCCCTGATACCGGGGAAGGGCGTTGACAAGGTGAAATGATTCAAGAGAAGATGACACGGGCTCTCCCGGGGGTCTTCCATGGATCGGAAGCGATTCGCGCGACTCGTGGCGGAGGCCTTGGCAACTCTCCCCCCGCTGTTTCAGGAAAAGTTGACGAATCTCGAGGTGGTCATCGAGGCCTGGCCCCGCAAGGAAGATCTGGAAGAGGTGGGTCTTGACCCGCGGGAGACGCTTCTCGGTCTCTACCGGGGTGTCCCGCTGACAGAGCGGGGGGTCGAAGGACCACTGATGCCTGATCAGATCGTCATCTTTCAGGGCCCGATCGAGTCCTACTGTATGGATGATAGCGAGATCCGGGAGGAGGTTCGCCGGACCGTTGTCCACGAGGTGGCCCATCACTTTGGGATCGGGGAGGAGCGCCTAGAGGAGCTGGGTTGGGACTAGAATCGAGGCGGTGAGTTTCTCCTTGTGTCGAGCATATGGATTTCCCGGTACGGTGCGCTACGTGCGGATGGACAGGGCAGATCGATGAGGCCAAACCCGGCCCTTCGGTGGCCCTGTGCCCGGCCTGCGGCAAGCCCCTCTTCCCCGAAGAGGGCTAGTACCGTTCCGACGCGATGAGCCGAATTTGGCGGCGTGGCTCGTTCCAATGGTCGTGGGAGTGCGGAGCGAGAAAGTTTGCAAACAGTTGCAACGGCACGAGGCTACGCTGGATTACGCTGCCAGAAGGGCCGGAGGCGGAAGGTCTTGAGCGAAGCAGAGCAGATGCTGTTGGCGCAGCGGTATACGCGGAAGAGGAGTCGGTGGGTCCCGGTGGGGATCAGGTAGCAGTCGCAGTGGGGGCAGAGACGCCGGTCCTGGTAATGCTCTTCGACGTAACGCCGAATCTCCTGCAGGTTACAGATGATCTCCCCGCCTGGGCTGAGAAAGAGATATTCGGTAATCATCGTCGGTTCGCTACAGCCGTTTCTTCATGGCACACGTCCGGGCGCGGCGGGCCTTCGGTGCTATTCCTCAACCTCCCGGCGCGCCTTCCGGACAGCCAGCCAGATGACAAGCACTATGACTCCCATCCAGAGGACCTCGAAGAGCACCAGTTGCATCCCTCTCCCCCTGGGGCCCGGAGATCTTCACTATCATCTATATTCTACTCCTTCTCGATCCGGTGTCAAGGACTTCGATCCATCACCTGGTCTTCAAAGCCGGCCTTGGCCGATCCTGCAGTCGCTGCTATGATACGCGCATGAGATGGGCGATACCGCTGCTGTTGGCGAGTCTTCTCCTTGGGGCGGGGGCGTGCTCGGTACCATGGCTCGGCGACCGCGACGTGCAGGAGTGGCGGGGGCAAATCGTTGAGCTGAATCGGGATCGGGGGTATATCGTGGTGCGCTCCCAGGAGCGGTTGCTCGATTATGTCTTTCGGCTGACCTCCAAGACCGAAATCACCGCACAGGGGCCGGCGAGGCGTTCCCTCGAGCCTGGCCAGTGGGTTACCGTCCAGTATGAGAAGGATCGTTCCGCGGACGGACCGCCTGCCGCCCTCCGCGTTCAGGTAATCCGGTGATGAAGACCTCGTCCTCCTCCCTTCCATATGATTGATCCAGGAAGACCCGCCACATTTGGGACAGGGCTGTTTCAGCTCTGCCATGTCACTCCCTTTGTGTCTCCCGGCGTTTGAGGAAAGCAGGCTCGCCCGCTCCATCGGCGGAGAGCCTCGGATGGAGATCAAGGGGGGGCGATCGACGAGGGCCTTTACGGAGCCGGGGGCGAGACCGTGAGGGGAACGGGGGAGGATCTAGCGCTGCCCTAGGGTCTGGATCCTGGCGAGCCACTCCTTGGAGGGGATGACGCAGAGAAAGCCCAATGGCTCGTCGCCGATGTTCTCGAACTGGTGCTGTTCGTTCTGCGGGATATAGACGATATCTCCGGCTTCCACCTCGTGGACCTCCCATCCCAGAAGGACTCGAGCCCGGCCTTTCAAGATCATGACTCCCTGGTCATGGAGATGATGTTCAAAGGACGATTGGCCGCGGGGGGGGATCTCGAAGTAGCGGACGGCAAAGTGCTGGGCTCCGTCCTTGGGGCCGATCAGGACGTGGCGACAGCTCCCCTCGCTGGTCCCGCCCCCCTGATAGAGTTCCGTCTCGACCCCTTCCCATGCGAAGTTTCTGTCCCCGCCGATCCGCTTGTGGACGACACCCATCGCGATCCCTCGTCACATGAAGTTGGGGACGGCGCCGCCATGGAGGTTGGAGATCCGTTCGGCCATGCCGTGCTGAAAGCCCACCTGGATGAGTCGCTTCACGCGTGTGGCGTGCATCTCCTTGTACAGCTCCTTGACCCGCTCGCGTCCGTGGGCGATCTGCTCGGGCGCCGAGCCGCCGCCGGCGAGGACCGCCAGGGCCTGCTGGACAAAGGGACTCGCCCCGGCGGCCTGTCGCAGAAAGGCGGCCCGCGCCTCGGCCGCCTGGGTGAGCTGCACCACCAGGGCGGGATCGTGCTTCAGATGGTAAGCGATGTGGGAGACGCCATAGCCCACGTGCCGGCCCTCGTCCTGGCGGGTCATCTTGAAAATTTGGGCCGTCACGGGATCCGGAGCCACCTCTTCGAGGAACTTTAGAAGCTCCATGAAGGTTCCCTCTCCCAGAATGTGGAGGAGGAAGGAGGCGCTGGTGAAATCCTCCTGGGTCAGGAGACTCTTGAGGGACCACTCGGTGGCCGCCGAGACATACTGGAGACCCCCGCCATTGGCGAGCGCTCGCTTGGTGAAGACCTCGACGTGACGCGCCTCGTCCTCCACCTGGCTTGCCAGGAAGAGCACGACCTCGGTGAAACGCGGGTCCACCCGGGTAAGGAGCTTGGCGGGCAGGTAGAGCGCCAAGTATTCGTTCTGAATCATGAAGGTGCAGATCTGGCAGACCGCCTGCTCCAGGTCAGCCGGGAGAGGATGGAGCTTGTCCCAGGGGATGTCGGTCGCGGCATTCCACTGGCCCAGCTTGGCCTGCTCGACCAGGTCGGCGATGTTGTCGGCCCAGACTACCGCCTTCTTGTTCACCGGGAACTCGAAAGGCGGGGTGTTGGGGTCCACCACCGAGCCGCGCTGGGCGAGGCCCAAGTGGGCCGGGGCCTCGTCCGGGACCTGGCCTGCCTGACCGACGAAGCAGTCCCGAAAGTCGATGCCGCCGCCATCCCGGACAGGCACGCGAATGCCCCAATCGGGCTCGCCCCAGTTAGTGGTGTCTGGCAGCTTGATCTCGGTCACCCGTCATCTCCTTGTGATTGTCCTCTCGATCTCTGGTGGTCTTCACGGTTTCTCCAGATACTTCACCACCAGGAGGTGCCTCACATCACGCACCCCAGGAACACCTCTCGTCACCTCGATGGCCCGCAGTTTCTGCTGTTCAGAGTCGACAAAGCCCGAGAGGAGGACGATCCCACGGAACGTCTCCACGCTGATGCTGAGGTAGCTCAAGACCCCCTCTCCGGCGATGGCCGCCTTAACCTGGGAGGTGATGCCCACATCGTCGAAGTACTCCCGGATCGTCACGTCGGTGTGGGGGGCACAGCTCGCCGCGACGAGGACAGCCATGGCGAGGAGACGCAACTTCAAATGCATCGTGTGGGCTCCACCATAGTTCCCGGGACCGCCCAGTAGTGTACCAAGACCCCGCCTTGGTAGAAAGGGATTTCTGGTCAGAGGCCTACAGATACTCTTCGTCACGTTGAAGAGGAAGGCTGATACCTGGGCGCGGCAAGAGCAAATCTGGTCCAGAAAGGATGGTTTGGGAGTCAAGGAGGAGCTTATGAACATGATCGGCCAGGGTCTGCTTTTCTGGGGAGGTGAGGTCAAAGTATCGGCGCTGGGGAAAGAGTTCTTTGGCCACGACGAGCATCAGCTGACTCATGGTTGCGACGAGGAGGGTCGCATGGAGTGGATCCTGACCTCCTGACACCACGATCACCCCCTTCCTCGCGGGTTGTCGGCACGTGGGTTGCTCGCGTCCGGGATTCTATCGTATTGGGTGGACACCCGCAAGCCGTCCTGTCCGCACTGGCCTGCTGTTCGCAGCACCTTCGGCCCGTCGCTCCGGGCCTTCTCTGGTAGCTTTGTCCGGAAGGGCTCGGGGAGTGGGTCGTTCCGCCGGGTCCAGGCCCATCTCCCCTCGCCCTCCCGAATTCTGCTTGCCTCGGCAGCGCCTGCAGGCCCCGAGCGACATTGCCGGGAGCGGCGGGGTCCCTCGGCGGGCGACGGCCTGGGAAACCGAGGCGCGATCCTTGGCCTTCCTTGCACGGATCGTGAACACGGAGGGACCCAGGCCGTAAGCCGCCGCTCAGGGTCGCCGCGGGAGGCCCGGAGCGACGGGCCGAAGGTGCTGCGAACAGCAGGCCAGTGCGGACAGGACGGCTTGCGGGTGTCCACCCAATACGATAGAATCCCGGACGCGAGCAACCCACGTGCCGACAACCCGCGAG
>Ga0209324_10000093_pt1 | contig 54505 bp, 49 predicted proteins | sample Rifsed19ft3_FD_184015 | JGI IMG/M metagenome (GOLD analysis project Ga0209324, IMG submission 184015) | Soil microbial communities from Rifle, Colorado, USA - sediment 19ft 3 (version 2) | ecosystem: Environmental > Terrestrial > Deep subsurface > Rock core/Sediment | place: Rifle, Colorado...
GCGATGCTTCGCCAATTTCGCTCTCGCCCTCATGTACTGCTGTGTACACTCCGGTTCCTGCGCTCCGTCCTCACCCGGCTGACGGCCGCTCGCGACGTTTTTGAGGCAGCTTCGAAAAAGCAGCGTCACGGACCGGTACGACCGACGACGTTTACTGAAACAACGCACGGGACAGCACCGGGGGCACCACGCCGCCGGCGCAACCCGCATGGACTGCGCACCGGTTCACCCGCCAACAACGGATGAACCGGCAAGCGGCGCCAAGTTACTTGAGCTCAACCTTGGCGCCGGCAGCCTCGAGTTCCTTCTTCATCTTCTCGGCGTCGGCCTTCGGCACAGCTTCCTTCACGGTCTGCGGCGCACCCTCGACCAGGTCCTTGGCCTCCTTCAGGCCCAGGGTGGTCACGGCGCGAACCGCCTTAATCACGGAGACCTTGTTGTCGCCCGAGGCCACCAGAATCACGTCGAAGGCGTCCTTGACCTCCACCGGTGCGGCAGCAGCGCCGGCGGCCGGGGCGGCAACCGCCACCGCGGCGGCGGAAACGCCGAACTTGGTTTCCATCTCCTTGATGAGCTCGGAGAGCTCCAGCACTGACATGCTGGAAATGGTATTAAGAATCTCTTCTTTCGAAACAGCCATGATGAAATCTCCTGAAATAAAATCTTGAATGATTGATCGGTCAGGCGGCGCTGGCCTTGGCATCGCGCACGGCAGCCAGGGCCCTGACGAACTTCGCCGGGACCTCGTTCAAGGTCTGGACGAACTTCCGGACCGGCGCCTGCATGGTGCCGAGGAGCTGTGCCAGCAATTGCTCGCGTCCGGGCAGAACGGCCAATGCCTGAATCTGCGCCAGGGACATGAGCTTGCCGCCCATGGCACCGGCCTTGATCTTGAGCGCCTCGTTGTCTTTCGCGAATTCGCTCAGGATCTTGGCCACCACCACGGGGTCGGCCGACACCGCGAATGCCAGCGGACCGGTCATCTGGTCCTTGAGGCATTCAAAGCTCGTCCCTTCCACGGCGCGCCGAGCCAGCGTGTTCTTGACGACGCGCAGATAGACCTTACCGTCGTGCGCCTTGCGGCGCAGCGTGGTCATCTGGGCAACGGACAGTCCACGATACTCGGCCAGCATTGCCGCCTGCGCGTCCGTCAGCTTCCCGGACACCTCGGCGACCACCGCCTTTTTCTCATCTAATGTCAGACTCATATGAGTCACCTCCAAATATTACTCACGCCTTCTACCAACTCCCCCTCTCCCTCCGGGAGAGGGCAAGGGGTGAGGGCAGCTATATACGGCGACCTTTTCAGGAGGTAAATCCTGTGTCGGGCACACCGTCTGCGCAGGCTGCTACGGCTGATTAAGCACCTTGCAACCAACATCGTTACCTTGGCGCGCCTGCGGTCTTTGACAACCCCGCACCCATATCGACCGAACTGCTTTTCAAGCCGGCAAGGCCCGAATGTCGATTTGGGTGCGGGGACCCAAAGTCTTTTCTAAAATCTCTAATAAATAGCTCTCACCGCAAAGGCGCAAAGAGCGCAAAGGTTTTTTCTCAGAAACTCTTGTGTCTTTCTTTGCGTCCTTTGCGTCTCTGCGTTAAAAATTCATATAACCTGCTTACAGCCCCGAGGTGTCCAGGCGGATGCCCGGACCCATCGTGGTTGAAATCGTAATCTTCTTCAGGTACACGCCTTTCGCGGCCGCGGGCTTGACCTTGTTCAGCGCCGCCATCAGCGACAGGAAATTCTCCTTGAGCGCATCCGCCTCGAACGAAGCCTTGCCGATGGCGCAGTGCACCAGACCGGCCTTGTCGGTGCGGAACTGGACCTGACCGGCCTTGGCATTCTCGACCGCCTTGGCCACATTGGGGGTCACCGTGCCCACCTTCGGGTTCGGCATCAACCCGCGCGGGCCGAGAATCTGGCCCAGCTGGCCCACGATGCGCATGGCCTCCGGTGTCGCAATGGCGAGATCGAAATCGATTTTTCCCTGTTTGATCTGGTCCGCCAGATCCTGGAAACCGATGATATCGGCACCGGCCTTCTTCGCCGCTTCGGCGGCGCTACCTTCGGCGAATACCGCCACGCGCACCTTCTTGCCGGTGCCGCGCGGCATCACCGCCGTGCCACGGACGTTCTGTTCCGACTTCTTGGCGTCGATGCCGAGGTTGATCGCCACATCCACCGATTCGTCGAACTTGGCGCTCGCCGTGCCCTTGAGAACCTTCAGGGCCTCTTCGAGCGGATAATTCTTCATCCGTTCCACTTTCGCGAGCTGGGCTTTCAGGCGCTTGCCGGCCATGTCACACCCCCTCGCATTCCACACCCATCTGGCGTGCGCTGCCCGCGATGATTTTCACCGCGGTGTTGATGTCGTAGCAATTGAGATCGGGCATCTTGATCTTGGCGATGTCCTCGAGCTGCTTGCGCGAGAGCTTGCCCACCTTGTCCTTGAGCGCGTTGCCGCTGCCGGACTCGAGCCCCAGCGCCTTCTTGATCAGCACCGACGCGGGCGGCGTCTTGGTGATGAAGGTGAAACTCTTGTCGCTGAAGGCCGTGATGATGACCGGAATGGGCATGCCCTTTTCCAGCTTCTGGGTCGCTGCATTGAACTGCTTGCAGAACTCCATGATGTTCAGGCCATGCTGGCCGAGCGCCGGTCCCACCGGCGGGGACGGATTGGCCGACCCGGCCGGCACCTGCAACTTGATATACGCCGTTACTTTCTTTGCCACAGTATTTACTCCTTACGGGTGCAAGCCCCCGCACCTAAATTAATTGACTTTGTTTACCAGAAAACTAACGCCTTCAAATCAATTTAGGTGCGGGGTCCCCGCCGTTAAATTTGAGTAGCAAGTTTCAAGTTGCAAGTGGCAAGTAAAATCAACTCTTGCTACTTGTCACTTGCTATTTGCTACTGATTACTAAGCCTTCTCCACCTGCGAAAATTCCAGTTCCACCGGTGTCTGCCGTCCGAAGATCGACACCGACACCTTGAGCTTGTTCTTTTCGTAATTGACGTCCTCGACCGTGCCGTTGAAATCCTGGAACGGGCCGTCAATGACGCGCACCAGCTCGCCGGCCATGAACGAGAATTTTGGACGCGGTTTCTCAACGCCTTCCTGCACCTGCCGCAGAATCGCGTCGGCCTCCTTGTCGGTGATCGGCGTCGGCTTGCTGCCGGAACCGCCGATGAAACCGCTCACCTTGGGCACGTCCTTCACGAGGTGCCAGGTTTCGTCGTCCATTTCCATCTTCACGAGCACATAACCCGGGAAGAATTTGCGTTCGCTGGTGCGCTTCTGGCCGCTTTTCATTTCCACGACCTCTTCGGTCGGCACCAGAATCTCACCGAACCTGTCTTCCATGCCGGCATTGCGGATATGCTCCTTGAGCGAGCGCACCACGGCCTTCTCGAAACCGGAATAGGTGTGCACGACGTACCAGCGCATCGTCATGGATTTCGCTCCTATCCCGTCACCGTTCTGACAATCTTGTGCAGGCCCCAATCGATCACCCACATGTAAACGGCCACCAGAATCACCATGACGAACACGAGCAGGGTCACTTGCATGGTTTCCTTCCTGACCGGCCAGACCACCTTGCGCAATTCAAGACGCGCGCCCTTCGTGAACTCCCAGGCACTGCGTCCGAACGCCGTGGGCGCGACGACAATCACCGCCAATACGGCAGCCGCCAACATGACGGCCACCCGGATCAAGTCCGGTTTGTCGCCAAAGTAATAGAAACCCCCGATGCCGCCTGCCACGATCAGCACCGCGAGAATCAGTTTCAGTTTGTCCGCTGTCACTACTAAATTCCTTCATTGCCAGCCATCTGGCAGGCCAGGAGGGTCTCGAACCCCCAACCTGCGGTTTTGGAGACCGCCGCTCTACCAATTGAGCTACTGGCCTATAAAATCAGCTACAAGAGAAAAGAACAAAGAGAAAAGTAAAAACGATTTCTCTTCCGGATCTTTCCTCTTTGCTCTTTCCTCTTTTCTCTGCCTTATTCCAATACCTTCGCCACCACCCCCGCGCCCACGGTGCGGCCGCCTTCGCGGATGGCGAAGCGCAGGCCCTGTTCCATGGCGATGGGGTTGATCAGGGTGACGACCATCTTGATGTTGTCGCCGGGCATGACCATCTCGGTGCCGCTCGGCAGTTCGCAGCTGCCGGTCACGTCGGTGGTCCGGAAGTAGAACTGCGGGCGGTAGCCCGGGAAGAACGGGGTGTGGCGGCCGCCTTCTTCCTTGGTCAGCACGTACACCTCGGCCTCGAATTTGGTGTGGGGCGTGATGGAGCCGGGCTTGGCCAGGACCTGGCCGCGTTCGACTTCTTCGCGCTTGGTGCCGCGCAAGAGCACGCCGACGTTGTCGCCGGCCTCGCCCTGGTCGAGGAGCTTTCTAAACATCTCGACGCCGGTGACGGTGGTCTTGGTGGTGGGCTTGATCCCCACGATCTCGATTTCATCGCCGACCTTGACGATGCCGCGCTCGATGCGGCCGGTCACCACGGTGCCGCGGCCGGAGATGGAGAACACGTCTTCGATGGGCATGAGGAACGGGCCGTCGATGGCGCGCTTGGGTTGCGGGATGTAGGTGTCGAGGGCCTCGGCCAGTTTCATGATCGAGGGTTCGCCGAGGGCGCCTGGGTCGCCTTCGAGGGCCTTCAAGGCGCTGCCGATGATGATCGGGGTCTTGTCGCCGGGGAAGCCGTACTTGGTGAGCAGGTCGCGGACTTCTTCCTGGACCAGTTCGAGCAGGTCCTTGTCATCGACCTGGTCGGCCTTGTTCAGGTACACCACGATATAAGGCACGCCGACCTGGCGCGCCAGCAGGATGTGTTCGCGGGTCTGGGGCATGGGGCCGTCGGCGGCGGACACGACCAGGATGGCGCCGTCCATCTGGGCGGCGCCGGTGATCATGTTCTTGACATAGTCGGCGTGGCCCGGGCAGTCGACGTGGGCGTAGTGGCGCTTGTCGCTGATATATTCGACGTGGGTCGTGGAAATCGTGATGCCGCGCTCGCGCTCTTCGGGGGCGTTGTCGATCTGGTCGTAATTCTTGACCTCGCCGCCGTACTTGGCGGCGAGCACCTTGGTCAGCGCCGCGGTGAGCGTGGTCTTGCCATGGTCGACGTGACCGATGGTGCCGACGTTCAGGTGCGGTTTGGTGCGGGCGAATTTTTCCTTGGACACGGGAGGCCTCTATCTTTGAATTAACCGGCTTTCTTCATGACGGACTCGGCGACGCTGGACGGCACCGGCGAGTATTTCTTGAATTCCATCGTATAGGTCGCGCGACCCTGGGTCGCCGAGCGCAGGCTCGTGGAATAACCGAACATGTTCGCCAGCGGAACCTCGGCGCGAATGATCTTGACGTTACCGTGACCGTCTTCCTGGCTCATGATGATGCCGCGCCGCGAGTTCAGGTCGCCCATGACATTGCCCAGATAATCCGCCGGAGTCGTGACTTCGACGTCCATGATCGGCTCGAGCAACACCGGATCGCCTTTGGGGCCGGCTTCCTTCCAGCACAGAATGGCCGCCATCTTGAACGCATTTTCGTTCGAATCGACCTCGTGGTACGAACCGTAGTGCAGCGTCGCCTTCACATCGACCACGGGATAACCGAACTTGACGCCGCGCTGCATCGCCTCGTCCACGCCTTTCTTCACGGCGGGGATAAACTCGCGCGGGATCGCGCCACCCTTGATGGCGTCCACGAACTCGAAGCCCTTGCCGGCATCCTGCGGTTCGAACTTGATCACGACGTGGCCGTACTGGCCGCGGCCGCCGGATTGCTTGACGAAGCGGTATTCCTGATCGACGGGCTTGCGGATGGTCTCGCGGTACGCCACCTGCGGCTTGCCGACATTGGCCTCGACGCCGAACTCACGCTTCATGCGGTCGACGATGATTTCCAGGTGCAGTTCGCCCATGCCGGAGATGATGGTCTGGCTGGACTCCTCGTCGGTGTGCACGCGGAACGAGGGATCTTCCTGGGCCAGGCGGTTCAACGCCAGGCCCATCTTTTCCTGGTCGACTTTGGTCTTGGGCTCGACCGCCTGCGAGATCACCGGCTCCGGGAACTCCATGCGCTCGAGCGTGATCACCTTGTCCGGGTCGGACAGCGTCTCGCCGGTGGTGACTTCCTTCAGGCCCACGCACGCGGCGATATCGCCGGCGCGGACTTCCTTGATTTCCTGGCGCTCGTTGGCGTGCATCTGCAGCAGCCGCCCGATACGCTCCTTCTTGCCGCGCACCGGGTTGTAAACGGTGTCGCCTGAATTGAGCACGCCGGAATAGACACGAATATAGGTCAGCGCACCGACAAACGGATCGGTCGCAATCTTGAACGCCAGGGCGGAAAACGGTTCGTCATCGGAGGCATGGCGCTCGCCCTCGGTGCCGGCCTTGTCATCCAGATGGCCCTTGATGGCCGGACGATCCACTGGCGCGGGCAGATAATCGATCACGGCATCGAGCGTCGCCTGCACGCCCTTGTTCTTGAACGCGCTGCCGCACAGCACCGGCACGATTTCCATCTTCAGGGTGCGCTCGCGCAAACCCTTCATGATTTCGTCCTGGGTCAGCGCCGCGCCTGCCAGGTATTTTTCCATCAGCGTTTCGTTGGCCTCGGCCGCCGCCTCGACCATCTTCTCGCGGTACTCCTTGCAGAGCGCCACCATGTCGGCCGGCACGTCCTTCTCCTCGAATTTCATGCCCTGCGTGGAGTCATCCCAGTAAATGGCCTTCATCTTGACCAGATCGACCAAGCCCTGGAATTTTTCCTCGGAACCGATGGGCAGCTGTAGCGGAACGGCGTTGGCGCCGAGACGCTCCTTGAGCTGGGACACGACACTGAGGAAATTGGCGCCGGCGCGGTCCATCTTGTTCACGAACGCCACGCGCGGTACTTTATATTTGTTGGCCTGGCGCCACACGGTTTCGGACTGCGGTTGCACGCCGCCCACGGCGCACAGCACGAAAATCGCGCCGTCGAGCACGCGCAGTGAACGCTCGACCTCGATGGTGAAATCAACGTGGCCGGGGGTATCGATAATATTGAAGCGGTGCTGGTCGCGCTTGCCATCCATGCCCTTCCAGAAGCAGGTGGTCGCCGCCGAGGTGATGGTAATGCCGCGCTCCTGCTCCTGCTCCATCCAGTCCATGATGGCGGCGCCGTCGTGCACTTCGCCGATCTTGTGCGAGACGCCGGTGTAGAACAGGATGCGCTCCGTGGTCGTGGTCTTGCCGGCATCGATGTGCGCCATGATGCCGATGTTCCGGTAGCGTTCGATGGGTGTAGTACGGGCCACGACCAGGTCCTCTAAAGATCAAATCGACCGCAGATAAGCGCGGATTCATTCATATTGATAAACGCAGATAGATTCGGGTAAACCAAAATCATCTGCGTTGATCTGCGATTGAAATCTGCGTTCATCTGCGGTTCCAGAATTCTTACCAGCGGTAATGCGAGAAGGCCTTGTTGGCCTCGGCCATGCGATGCACGTCTTCGCGCTTCTTCACGGCATTGCCGCGCTTGTCGGCGGCGTCCATCAATTCATCCGCCATGCGCGCCGCCATGGACTTGCCGCTGCGGGTACGGGCGGCTTCCACCACCCAGCGCATCGCCAGCGCCGTCTGACGTCCCGAGCGCACTTCGACCGGCACCTGATAGGTGGCGCCGCCGACACGCCGGCTCTTGACCTCGACGAGCGGACGCACGTTGGTCAGGGCCTGATTGAACATTTCAATCGGGTCTTTCTTGCTGCGCTCGGCCATGGTGTTCAGCGCGCCGTAGACGATCTTCTCGGCCACGGACTTCTTGCCGCTCTTCATCACCACGGTGATGAACTTGGCGAGGGTCTCGCTGCGGTATTTCGGGTCCGGCGTGACTTCACGCTTGGGGACCTCTCTTCTTCTCGGCATAGGCTCTCTCTAAATTACGACTTCGGGCGCTTCGCGCCGTACTTGGAACGACCCTGTTTGCGATCGGCCACCCCGGCGGTGTCGAGCGAACCACGCACCGTGTGATAACGCACACCGGGCAGGTCCTTGACGCGCCCGCCGCGGATCAGCACCACGGAGTGCTCCTGCAGATTGTGGCCTTCGCCACCGATATAGGTGATGACTTCATAGCCGTTGGTCAACCGCACCTTGGCGACCTTGCGCAGCGCCGAGTTCGGCTTCTTTGGCGTCGTGGTGTACACGCGCGTGCACACGCCACGGCGTTGCGGACAGGCCTCGAGGGCCGGCACCTTGCTCTTGCTCTTGAGGCGCCTGCGCCCCTTGGCCACTAGCTGGTTAATCGTCGGCATAAATCTGTTGTGTGTTTATATCCAAAACAGAAATCTCCGCCATCGCGGAAATCTCACATGATTATTGAGGCGGCACGAACAATATATGTTCATGTCCAATCAGGCTGCTTCTGCTGTGGCCTGAATCAAAACTCCTTGCCGCCTCAATAATCGAAAACTCATAATGATTTTCATTATTGACCCGGCACATCCCCACATCACCGCGGCCATGAAGCACCTGTTGTGGTTATCTTCGCTGAAGAATAACCGTGCCGGGTCAATAATAATTGCCATCCAAATTGACGAAATGCATCCTGCATTTCGCCCTGCGGGCGGCCTGCGGCCGTCCAATTTCGCTCCCGGCGAAATTGTGCTCGCCCCATCCCTGGGGCTCGCCCTCGCCAAACTACGGCTCGGGCCAGCCTTCGGCTGTCCAAATTCGCTCCGGGCGAATTTGTCGCGCGGTCGGCGCAGAAATTTCGGAGCCCGGCCGGAACCAAATGGCCGGAAAAGCCGAAAGCACCGCCTTCCAAGGCGGTGCTTCTCAGGGGCTTCAACAAAGACAGGCCGGCGGGATTCCGGCCTGTCTGAGGGGCGCGATTCTAGGGAAACACCCCTTATGTGTCAAGCCATTACCGGCCTTTTATGGCCATTTTCCGGGACTTTTTGACGGACTGCATCCCTGCATTCCGCCCTGCGGGCGGCCTTTGGCCGCCCAATTTCGCTCCCGGCGAAATTGTGGCGCACCCTTGCTTCGGCCCCGGAAAACCTCGGCTATGTCGGCCCGGTAAGTTTTACGTTCCCACCGCCTCTTCATCGCTGCGTGCCGAGGGCTTGCCCGTAAAGCTGGCCGTCAAGGACTTCTTCAGGTCCCTGGCTTCCTGCTTGGCCTCGCCACGTTCGCGCCGGCGTTGCTGATGGTAGGCCAGACCCGTGCCGGCCGGAATCAGACGGCCGACGATCACGTTTTCCTTGAGACCGCGCAGCAGATCCTTCTTGCCCGTGATCGCCGCCTCCGTCAATACCCGCGTGGTTTCCTGGAACGAGGCCGCGGAAATAAACGACTCGGTCGAGAGCGACGCCTTGGTGATACCCAGCAGCAACGGTTCGAAGGTGGCCGGTTTTTTCTTCTGGGCCCCCATGTCATCGTTGTCTTCGATCACGCGCACGCGTTCGGCCTGCTCGCCCGGCAGGAAACGGGTATCGCCGGAATCGAGCACACGCACCTTGCGCAACATCTGGCGCACGATCACTTCGATGTGCTTGTCGTTGATCTTGACGCCCTGCAACCGGTACACGTCCTGGATCTCGTTCACGATGTAGTTCGTGAGCGGTTCCACGCCGAGCAGGCGCAGGATATCGGAAGCCACGGGTGCGCCTTCGACGATGGTGTCGCCCTGCTCCACCGTCTCGCCCTCGAACACCGTGACGTGGCGTCCTTTGGCAATAAGTTTCTCATGTGGAGCACCATCTTTGTCGGTAATGATAAGACGCTGCTTGCCCTTGGTGTCCTTGCCGAACGAAACCACTCCATTCAACTCCGCAAGCTCCGCGGCATCCTTGGGCTTGCGCGCCTCGAACAGTTCCGCCACACGCGGCAGACCGCCGGTGATGTCACGGGTTTTCAGCGACTCCTGCGGAATGCGTGCGAGCACGTCACCCACGCCGACCTTGGCGCCGTCTTCCACGGTGATGATAGCGCCCGGCGGCAGCATGTACTTGGCCGGAATTTCCGTTCCCGGAATATTGACCGGCTTGCCCTTGCCATCCACCAGCGTGATCACCGGACGGATGTCCTTGGTCCCGGCGCGATGTTTCGCATCGAGCACCGCGTAGGTGGACAGACCTGTGATCTCGTCGGTCTGCTTGTTGACCGTGACGCCATCAATGAGATCGCTGAAGGTGATCTTGCCCCCCACTTCGGTGATGATCGGATGCGTGTGCGGGTCCCAGTTGGCGACCACCGCACCGCTCTTCACCTTGGAACCGTCATGCACCGACAGCACGGCGCCGAACGGCAACTTGTAACGCTCGCGGTTGCGGCCCTGGTCGTCCTGGATGATGAGCTCACCCGAACGCGACACCGCGACATAGTTTCCGCTCGCGTGTTTTACCACCTTGAGATTCTTGAGGCGCGCGACACCCGTGGTTTTGACCTCGATGCGCGACACCGCCGCGGCGCGTGAGGCGGCGCCGCCGATATGGAACGTGCGCATGGTGAGCTGGGTGCCCGGCTCGCCGATCGACTGGGCGGCGATGACGCCCACGGCCTCGCCCAGATTGACGAGGTGACCGCGGCCGAGATCGCGTCCATAGCACTGGCGGCACACCCCGTAACGGGTCCGGCAGGTCACCGGCGAACGCACCTGCACCTGATCGATGTTGCGCTCCTCGAGCAGCACGACGGCCTTTTCGTCCAGCACCGAACCGTCCGGAATCAACACCTTCTTTTCATTGGATGGATCGCGGATGTCGCCGATCACCACGCGCCCGAGAATGCGGTCGCGCAACGCGATCACGACCTCGCCACCCTCGACGAGCGCAGCCTTGGTGACACCCTCCGTCGTGCCGCAATCTTCCTCGGTCACGACCAGGTCCTGGCACACATCCACCAGGCGACGCGTGAGGTATCCCGAGTTCGCGGTCTTGAGCGCGGTATCGGCCAGACCTTTGCGCGCGCCGTGCGTCGAGATGAAGTACTGCAGCACGTTCAGGCCTTCGCGGAAGTTTGCCGTGATCGGCGTCTCGATGATCGAACCGTCCGGCTTGGCCATCAGGCCGCGCATGCCGGCAAGCTGACGGATCTGGGCCGCGCTGCCGCGCGCGCCGGAATCCGCCATCATGAATATGGAGTTGAACGATTCCTGCTTGGCTTTCTTGCCCTGGGAGTCGGTCACTTCCTCGCTGCCGAGCTGATCCATCATGGTCTTGGCGACCCGCTCGGAGGTATGGGTCCAGATGTCCACGACCTTGTTATAGCGCTCGCCGTCGGTCAACAGGCCCGAAGCATATTGGTTCTGGATCGCCTTCACCTCACCCTCGGCCTGGCCGATGATCTCGGCCTTCACTTCCGGGATGATCATGTCGTCCATGCCGAAGGACACCGCCGCGCGCGTGGCATAGGCGAAGCCGGTGTACATCAGCTGGTCGGCGAAAATGACGGTGGCCTTCAGGCCCACGCGCCGGTAACAGGCGTTGATCAGCTCGGAGATGGTCTTCTTCTTGAGCACGCGGTTGATGAGTTCGAACGGCAGCCCTTCGGGCAGAATCTCCGACAGCAGCGCCCGGCCCACCGTGGTGTCATAAAGCTTGCGGGTCTCGATACGCTTGCCCTTGTCGTCGAACTGCACTTCGCGGATACGCGCCTTGATGCGCGCCTGCAACGCCAGTTGGCCGCTGCTGTAGGCGCGATGCACCTCGGCCACGTCGGCAAGCGCCTTGCCCTCGCCGAGCGCGTTGATGCGCTCGCGGGTCATGTAATAAAGACCGAGCACGATGTCCTGCGACGGCACGATGATCGGATCGCCGTTGGCGGGCGAAAGGATGTTGTTGGTGGACATCATGAGCGCGCGCGCCTCGAGCTGCGCCTCTACCGACAGCGGGATGTGCACCGCCATCTGGTCGCCGTCGAAGTCGGCGTTGTACGGGGCGCACACCAGCGGATGCAGCTGGATCGCCTTGCCTTCGACCAGTTGCGGTTCAAAGGCCTGGATGCCGAGACGATGCAGCGTCGGCGCGCGGTTCAGCAGCACCGGATGCTCGCGGATGACCTCTTCGAGGATGTCCCACACCTCGGGACCGGCCTGCTCGACCATCTTCTTCGCCGCCTTGATGGTGGTGGCCAGACCCTTGGATTCGAGCTTGCTGAAAATAAAGGGCTTGAACAATTCGAGCGCCATCTTTTTCGGCAAGCCGCATTGATGCAGTTTCAGCGTCGGGCCGACCACGATCACGGAACGACCGGAGTAGTCCACGCGCTTGCCGAGCAGGTTCTGGCGGAAACGGCCCTGTTTGCCCTTGATCATGTCGGCCAGTGACTTGAGCTGGCGCTTGTTGGCGCCGGTGATGGCGCGGCCACGGCGGCCGTTGTCGAGCAGCGCATCCACCGCCTCCTGCAGCATGCGCTTTTCGTTGCGCACGATGATGTCCGGCGCGTTGAGATCGAGCAGGCGCTTGAGGCGGTTGTTGCGGTTGATGACGCGCCGGTAGAGATCGTTGAGATCGGAAGTGGCAAAACGGCCGCCGTCGAGCGGCACCAGCGGGCGCAATTCGGGCGGCAGCACCGGCAGAATCTCGAGCACCATCCACTCCGGCTTGTTGCCGGAATAGAGGAACGCCTCAAGCACCTTCAGGCGCTTGGTGATTTTCTTGATCTTGGTCTCGGAGGTGGTGTCCGCGAGTTCGACCCGCAGCTTGGCGACCTCTTCCTCCAGATTGATGGACTTGAGCAAGGCACGCACGGATTCGGCGCCCATGCGCGCGTCGAACTCGTCGCCATACTGCTCGATGGCGTTGAGATAGGCGTCCTCCGAAAGCAGGCTGCCGCGCTCCAGCGGCGTCATCCCCGGGTCGATCACGACGTAGGCCTCGAAATACAGCACGCGCTCGATGTCACGCAGCGTCATGTCGAGCATCAGGCCCATGCGCGAGGGCAGGCTCTTCAGGAACCAGATATGCGCCACCGGCGAGGCCAGGTCGATATGGCCCATGCGCTCGCGCCGCACCTTCGACAACGTGACTTCCACGCCGCACTTCTCGCAGATCACGCCGCGGTGTTTCAGGCGCTTGTACTTGCCGCACAGGCATTCGTAGTCCTTGACCGGCCCGAAAATCTTGGCGCAGAACAGGCCGTCACGCTCCGGCTTGAAGGTGCGGTAGTTAATGGTCTCCGGTTTCTTGACCTCGCCGTAAGACCATGAGCGGATCTTCTCCGGGGAGGCAAGCCCGATGCGGATCGCATCGAAATCTTCCGACTTGCCTGGCTGCTTGAAAAGATTGAACAGGTCTTTCAAGGTATCGTCTCCTGCAAACTGTTGCGCTGACTGATTCGTCAACTGATTAATAAAACCGGTTCCGGTTCGGTTTCGCCCCGGGGCTTACTCTTTATCCAGCTCCAGCTCCATATCAATGCCGAGCGCACGGATTTCCTTCACCAGTACGTTGAAGGATTCGGGCATGCCCGGCTCCATGCGATGGTCGCCCTTGACGATGTTCTCGAACATCTTGGTGCGTCCCGTGACGTCGTCGGATTTGACCGTGAGCATCTCCTGCAGCGTGTACGAAGCGCCGTAGGCCTCGAGCGCCCACACTTCCATTTCGCCGAAACGCTGGCCGCCGAACTGGGCCTTGCCGCCGAGCGGCTGCTGCGTCACCAGCGAGTACGGGCCGGTCGAGCGCGCATGCATCTTGTCGTCGACCAGGTGGTTGAGCTTGAGCACGTACATGTAACCCACCGTCACTGGCCGGTCGAAGGACTCGCCGCTACGCCCGTCATAAAGCGTGGTCTGGCCGGAGGGCGGCAGTCCCGCCATCACCAGCATCTCCTTGATCTCTTCCTCGGACGCGCCGTCAAACACCGGCGTCGCGACCGGTACGCCCTTGCGCAGGTTGCGCGCGAGTTCGATGATCTCATCGTCGGTCAGCGACTTAATGTCTTCCTTGCGGCCGCTGCGACCGATATGGTTGTAGATGCGGTCGATGAAGCGGCGGATTTCCTCGGCCTTGCGGAGTTCATCCAGCATCTTGCCGATCTGGGCGCCGAGTTCATGCGCGGCCCAGCCGAGATGGGTTTCGAGCACCTGTCCCACGTTCATGCGCGAGGGCACGCCGAGCGGGTTCAACACGATGTCCGCCGGAGTGCCATCCGCGACATAAGGCATGTCTTCGACCGCGACGATGCGCGAGATGACGCCCTTGTTGCCGTGGCGCCCGGCCATTTTGTCACCGGGTTGCAGACGCCGCTTCACCGCGACATAGACCTTGACCATCTTGAGCACGCCGGGCGCCAGATCGTCGCCCGAGGTCAGCTTCACCTTTTTCTCGGTGAATTTCTGGTCGAACAGATCTTTCTGCTTGGCGAGGTAGCCGCGGATCTGTTCCAGCGCCTGCGAGGCCTCTTCGTTCTTGAGGCGGATATCGAACCACTTGTTGCGCGGCAGTTCCTCGAGATAGCCCTTGGTGATCTTGTCGCCGTTCTCGAGGCCGGCCGGACCGCCGTCGGCGACCTTGCCGATCAGCTGGCGTTCCAGACGCGCGAAGGCGTCGTTTTCCAGAATGCGGTACTGGTCGTCGAGGTCCTTGCGGATGCTCGCCAGCCCGGATTCCTCGATGCTCTTGGCGCGCGCGTCCTTCTCCACGCCCTCGCGCGTGAACACCTGTACGTCGATGACCGTGCCGGAGATGCCGGACGGCACGCGCAAGGAGGTGTCCTTCACGTCCGAGGCCTTCTCGCCGAAAATCGCGCGCAGCAGTTTTTCTTCCGGGGTCAGCTGGGTCTCGCCCTTGGGCGTGACCTTGCCGACCAGGATGTCGCCGGCGTCCACTTCGGCGCCGATGTAGACAATGCCGGATTCGTCGAGCTTGGCCAGCGCCGCCTCGCCCACGTTCGGAATATCGCGCGTGATTTCCTCGGGTCCGAGCTTGGTGTCGCGCGCCACCGTCTGCAATTCCTCGATATGGATGGTGGTGAAACAGTCTTTCTCCACCACGCGCTCGGAAATGAGAATCGAGTCCTCGAAGTTGTAGCCGTTCCACGGCATGAACGCGACCAGGATGTTGCGTCCCAGCGCCAGTTCGCCCATGTCGGTGGACTGGCCGTCGGCCAGCACATCGCCCTTGGCAATGACGTCACCCACTTTCACCAACGGCTTCTGATTGATGTTGGTGTTCTGGTTCGAGCGTGTGTATTTGGTCAGGTTATAAATATCGACACCGACCTCGCCCGGTTTGGTCTCGTCATCGTTGACACGCACCACGATACGCGAGGCATCGACGGAATCCACCAGGCCGCCGCGCTTGGCAACCACCGTGGCGCCCGAGTCGATCGCCACGATGCGCTCGATGCCGGTGCCGACCAGCGGCTTTTCGGTCCTGAGGCAAGGCACGGCCTGACGCTGCATGTTCGAACCCATGAGGGCGCGGTTGGCGTCGTCGTGCTCGAGGAACGGGATGAGCGAGGCCGCCACCGACACGATCTGCGACGGCGCGACGTCGATATATTCCACCTTGTCCGGCGTGGACAGCATGAACTCGTTCTTGTAACGGCAGGAGACGAGCTCGTCGATGAGACTTCCGCGGCTGTCCAAAGTGGCATTGGCCTGGGCGATCATGAACTTGCTCTCTTCGATCGCCGAAAGGTAGTTCACTTCGTCAGTGACCTTGCTGTTATTCACCTTGCGGTACGGTGTTTCGAGGAAACCGTATTCATTGGTGCGGGCATAAACCGCGAGCGAGTTGATCAGACCGATGTTCGGGCCTTCCGGCGTCTCGATCGGGCACACGCGACCATAATGGGTCGGGTGCACGTCACGCACCTCGAAGCCGGCGCGCTCGCGCGTCAAACCACCGGGGCCAAGGGCCGAGACGCGGCGCTTGTGGGTGATCTCCGACAGCGGATTGGTCTGGTCCATGAACTGCGAGAGCTGACTGGAGCCGAAGAACTCCTTGATCACCGCGGAAACGGGCTTGGCGTTGATCAGCTCCTGCGGCATCAGGCCTTCCGATTCCGCCAGCGACAGGCGCTCCTTCACGGCGCGCTCGACGCGCACCAGGCCGACGCGGAACTGGTTCTCCGCCAGTTCGCCGACCGAACGCACGCGGCGGTTGCCGAGATGGTCGATGTCATCGATCTCGCCCTTGCCGTTCTTGAGCTCGATGAGAATCTTCATCGCATCGACGATGTCTTCCTTGGTCAGGATACCCGGCCCTTCGTCGGACCCGCGCCCAACGCGGCGGTTGAATTTCATGCGGCCGACCGCGGACAGATCGTAACGGTCGGAGCTGAAGAACAGGTTGTTGAACAGCGTCTGGGCGGCATCGCGCGTGGGCGGCTCGCCGGGACGCATCATGCGATAGATTTCGATCTGCGCCTCCAGGGCGTCGCGCGTGGGGTCGAGGCGCAGGGTGTCGGAAATGAACGAACCCTGATCGAGGTCGTTGGTGTAGATCGTCTTGACCTGGCCGATGCCGGCCTCGAACAGTTTGTCGATCAGGTCCTTGGAAACCAGATCGTTGGCCTGCGCCAGCAGTTCACCGGTCTGCGGATGAATCATGTCCTCGGCCAGTGAGCGGCCGATGAGAAAACTTGGTTCAATGGTCAGCTGCTTGAGCCTGGATTTTTCCAGCTCACGCACGTGGCGCCCGGAGATGCGGCGACCGGCCTCGATGATGACTTCGCCCTTCGGCGTTTTCACCTCGAACTCGAACTGCATGCCGCGCAGACGGTGGGGGATCAGGTCGAGCCGGATTTCGTTCTTCACGAGATGGAAAGTGTCCGTCTCGAAAAAGGTGGCAAGGGTTTCCTGCGTGGACATGCCGATGGCACGCAGCAGAATCGTGGCGGCCAGCTTGCGCCGGCGGTCGATACGCACGTACAGGTAATCCTTGGGGTCGAACTCGAAGTCGAGCCAGGAGCCGCGGTAGGGAATCACGCGTGCCGAGAACAGCAGTTTTCCGGACGAGTGCGTCTTGCCGTAATCGTGTTCGAAGAACACGCCCGGTGAACGGTGCAGCTGGGAGACGACGACGCGCTCGGTGCCGTTGATGACAAACGTGCCGTTGTCGGTCATGAGCGGGATTTCGCCCATGTACACTTCCTGTTCCTTGATGTCGCGCACGGTCTTGGCGCCGGTGGCCTCGTCCTTCTCGAACACCACCAGGCGCAACAGGGCGCGCAGGGGCGCCGCGTAGATCAGTCCGCGCTGCTGGCATTCCTTGACGTCGAACGCCGGTATGCCGAGGCGGTAGCTGACAAACTCCAGCGCCGCATTGCCGTTGTAACTCTCGATCGGAAACACCGTCTTGAAGGCGGCCTGCAGACCCTGGTCGATCCGCTGCTCCGGCGGCGTTTCCGCCTGCAGATACTGGCGATAGGATTCCTTCTGGATTTCGAGCAGATACGGAACCTTCAGAACGCCGGGGCGTTTGCCAAAGTTCTTGCGGATGAGTTTCTTCTCGGTGAATGAATAGGTCATGCTTCCCTCGATTCTCTTAAAAGCTGCCTCAAAAACTGCTGCGCGTCCGTGATCCGGGATCGGGCGGTGCTCGGCCGCCGTTGGCGGTCCGGCCCGCCGCTGGCAGGCGACGGGCGCTGCGAGCGGGCGAAGCGGTGCTTCGCCTTTTCCGCTCTCGCCCTCATGGACTGCCGTGTACACTCCGGTTCCTGCGCTCCTTTCCCGCTGCGCGATCCGGCTCCGCGGGAAAGTCCAGGGCCGCCATCCCTGGCGGCCCGTTCGGCGGCGCGAACGTCCACTGGACGTTCGCGAACCCTCCGCCTCACCCTCACCCGGCTGACGGCCGCTCGCGACGTTTTTGAGATAGCTTCCAGCCAATACGGCGCGGCGTCATTCCGGCGGCACCGGGCGCTTCTGGCGCTTCTCGTCCACCGCCACGTAGGTCAGCACCGCCTCGGTGACCTTGACGATTTCACCCGGCTGGGGCGAGCGCAAGCCGCGCTCGGCGTAAACCTCGACGTCCACGGTGATCGAAGTGGTGCCCACTTTCACCACCTCGGCGTAGAAACTGACCAGGTCGTTGACGAACACCGGCGCCACGAAATGGAAGGCGTTGACCGCTACGGTGACCACGCGCCCCCTGGCGCGGCGGCTGGCGGCGATCGAGCCGGCGATGTCCACCTGCGCCATGACCCAGCCGCCGAAGACGTCGCCGGCGGCGTTGGTGTCCTTGACCATGGGCACCAGCCGCAGGGTGGCGTGCCGCTCGGGAAGTTGCACGGGATCGCTCATGTCGCCTCCGTTGCGAGCCAGTCGCGGGGTTTCAGAAAGACTTCATAAAGTTTCGCCTCGGGCGTGCCTGGCGCCGGCCGCCAATCGTAGCGCCACTTCACCAGCGGCGGCAGCGACATCAGGATGGACTCGGTGCGCCCGCCGGATTGCAGGCCGAAAAGCGTGCCGCGATCGTAGACCAGATTGAACTCGACGTAACGCCCGCGCCGGTACAGTTGGAAATCGCGTTCACGCTCGCCGTAGGGCGCCGTCTTCCGCTTCTGCACGATGGGCAGATACGCGGACAGGTAATGATCGCCCACGCTGCGCATGAAGCCGAAGCTGTGCGCGAAATTTTTTTCGTTGAAGTCGTCGAAGAACAGCCCGCCGATGCCGCGCGGCTCGTTGCGGTGCTTCAGGAAAAAATATTCATCGCACAATTGCTTGAAGCGCGCATAATAATCCGGACCGAAGGCATCGCAGGCGGCCTGGGCGGTGCGGTGCCAGTGGATCGCGTCCTCCTCGAAACCATAATACGGCGTCAGGTCGAAACCGCCGCCGAACCACCACACCGGTTCAGCCCCGGCTTTTTCAGCCATGAAGAAACGCACGTTGCAGTGCGACGTGGGCACGTACGGGTTGCGCGGGTGGATCACCAGCGACACGCCCAGCGCCTGGAACGAGCGCCCGGCCAGTTCCGGGCGGTGCGCGTTCGCCGACGGCGGCAGGTTTTTCCCGTGCACATGAGAGAAATTCACCCCCGCCTGTTCGAATACCGCGCCATCGGTGAGCACCCGCGATTTCCCGCCGCCTCCTTCCGGGCGCTCCCAGGCGTCGTCGCGGAATTTTTCCTTGCCGTCTTCTTTTTCCAGCGCCGCGCAGATCCGGTCCTGCAGGTCAAGGAGGTAGTTGCGTACAACCTGTATGTCAAAGGCCATGTAAAAAATCGAATGGACAGGATTTACAGGATTAACAGGATTTTAAAAAGTATGAAACTGGTTTTTTGCTTTTGTTTTTAATCATGTAAATCCTGTTAATCCTGTCTATTGAATTTATCCTGGGCGGGCCAGTTCGCCGCTGACGGCGTCGCGGATCGGCGTCGGCGCCGGTGCGTCACCCACGCGCCCCGGTAAAATGTAATCCACCTCCCCCTTGAACCGCCGCACCGTATCGCGATAACTGCGGGTCGGTTCACCGCCGGCGCGGTTGGCGCTGGTGGAGACGATGGCCATGCCCGCCGCTTTACACAGGGCCGCGGCCTGCGCGTGGGCGGTCACGCGCACGGCGATGCGCGGATGCTTGCCGGTGATCCAGCCCGGTACGCCGTCGCGCGGCAGGAGCAGCCAGGTGTGCGGCCCGGGCCAGGTGGCGGCGACTGAAGCGGGTATGTCGTTCACGTATGGACCGAGCTGATCGATGTTGGCGGCAATCAGGACGAGACCCTTGTTGACCGGCCGGCGTTTGATGCGCAACAGCCGTAACACCGCGGCGCGGTTCCTCGGGTCGCAGCCGAGACCGAAGCAATATTCGGTGGCGTAGGCGACCACACCGCCTTTCTGGATGACACGCGCGGCCTGGGCCAGCTTGCCGGAAATCACCGTGCCCGTTCCCGTGCGATGGCGCGATAGCCGATGTCTTGGCGGTATTGCGCCTTGGACCAGTGGATTTTCTTGACGAGTTCGTAGGCGTGTTTTTGCGCCGCGCCTACGGTGGCGCCGAGCGCGGTAACGCACAACACCCGCCCGCCGCTGGTCACCACATCCTTGCCCTTCAGCGCGGTGCCGGCGTGGAAAACCTTGCGGTCGGCTTCCGGTTTTTCCGGCAGGCCGGTGATGACATCGCCCTTGTTGTACGAACCCGGGTAGCCGCCAGCGGCCATCACCACGCCGAGCGCGGCGCGGCTGTCCCATAGCGTCTGCGCCCGGTCCAGTCTGCCGTCGAGGGCGGCCTCGATGAGTTCGATGAAGTCCGACTTCAGGCGCAGCATGACCGGCTGGGTTTCGGGATCGCCGAAGCGGCAATTGAACTCGAGCACCTTGGGTGTGCCGTCGGCGGCGATCATCAGCCCGGCGTAGAGGAAACCGGTATAGGGATGACCTTCCGCGCGCATGCCGCGCACGGTGGGCTCGATGACTTCGCGCATCACGCGCGCATGAATCGCGGGCGTGACCACGGGCGCGGGTGAATACGCCCCCATGCCGCCAGTGTTGGGGCCGGTGTCGCCGTCGCCGACGCGCTTGTGATCCTGTGAGGTGGCCAGTGGCAATACATGTTCACCGTCCACCATGACGATGAAGCTCGCCTCCTCGCCGGTGAGGAATTCCTCGACCACCACGCGGTGCCCGGCCGCGCCGAAGGCGTTGCCCGCGAGCATGTCGCGCACGGCGGCCATGGCCGCGTCCACGGTCTGCGCGATGATCACACCCTTGCCGGCCGCCAGGCCATCGGCCTTGACCACGATGGGTGCGCCAACTTTCTTGATGTAGGCCGCGGCGGCGGCGACGTCGGTGAAGTTGCCGTAGGCGGCGGTCGGGATTTTGTGGCGCGCGAGGAAATCCTTGGTAAAGGCCTTCGAGCCTTCGAGCTGAGCAGCGGCCTGGGTCGGACCGAAGCAGCGCAGACCGGCGGCGCGAAACCGATCAACCACCCCAAGCACCAGCGGCACCTCGGGACCGACGACGGAGAGGTCAATTTTGTTCTGCTGCGCGAACCGGAGCAGGCCGTCCACATCTTCCGCGGCGATCGCGACATTCTCGCACCGGGCCTCGCGCGCGCTGCCGGCATTGCCGGGCGCGACGAAGACTTTTTCGGCCTGGGGCGACTGCGCAATTTTCCACGCCAGCGCGTGCTCGCGCCCGCCACCGCCGATAATGAGAATTTTCATATTATTAATTTTCACCGCAAAGGCGCAAAGGACGGTCGCTCCTGCGCTCGCGACATTCGTACGTCCCTGTACAGCACAAAGAAAAACATGGGAGAGCTAAAACTGAGAATCTCCATTTTATTTTTCTTTCCTTTGCGCTCTTCGCGCCTTTGCGGTGATAACTCTTAATGCCGGAAATGCCGCATGCCGGTGAACACCATGGCGATGCCGTGCTGGTCGGCGGCCTCGATGACCTCCTTGTCGCGCATCGAGCCGCCCGGCTGGATCACGGCGGTGACGCCGACCTCGGCCGCCTGGTCGAGCCCATCGCGGAACGGAAAGAAGGCGTCCGAGGCCATGACGCTGCCGCGCACCTCGAGCCCGGCGTCGGTGGCCTTGATCGAGGCGATACGGGCGCTGTAGACGCGGCTCATCTGGCCCGCGCCGACGCCCACGGTGCGCCCCTCCTTGCCGTACACGATGGCGTTGGACTTGACGAACTTGACCACTTTCCACGCGAACAGCAGATCGCGCAGTTCCTGTTTGCTCGGCGCGCGTTTCGTGACGACCTTGAGGTCTTTTTCCGTCACCATGCCGTGGTCCGCGTCCTGCACCAGCAGGCCGCCGGTGACGCGGCGGTAGTCCAGTTGCGGGGGGCGCGTGGCGCCCCAGGCGCCGGATTCGAGCACGCGCACATTGGGTTTGCCCGCGAGAATCGGCTTGGCGTCGTCATGGATCGAGGGCGCGACGATGACCTCCACGAACTGGCGGTCAAGAATGGCCTTGGCCGTGGCCGCATCCAGCGGGCGGTTGAAGGCAATGATGCCGCCGAAGGCCGAGGTCGGGTCGGTGACGTAGGCGTGCCTGTAGGCATCGAGTACCGTGTCGGCGATGGCGACGCCGCAGGGATTGGCGTGCTTGACGATGACGCAGGCGGTTTCGTCGAAAGACTTCACGCATTCAAGCGCCGCATCGGCGTCGGCGATGTTGTTGAAGGACAGTTCCTTGCCCTGCAGCAGGCGCGCGGTAGCGACGCCGGCCTCGGCCGGACGGCGCTCGGCGTAGAACGCCGCCTTCTGGTGCGGGTTCTCGCCGTAGCGCAGGCCCATGGCGTGCACGAACTGCGTGTTGAAGGTGCCTGGAAAATCGGCGCGCGCGCCGCCCGGCTGTTCGCGCCCGAGGTAATTGGCAATGGCGCCGTCGTAGGCGGCCGTGTGCGCGAAGGCCTTGGCGGCGAGGTGAAACCGGGTGGCATCGCTCACGCTGCCTTGGCGCTGTTTCATTTCCTCGAGCACCGGGCCGTAGTCGGCGGCGTCCACGATGACGGTCACCGCGGCGTGATTCTTGGCCGCCGCGCGCAGCAGCGTCGGGCCGCCGATGTCGATATTTTCAATCGCGTCAGCAAGCGTGCAATTTTTGCGTGCGACGGTTTCCTCGAACGGATACAGGTTGACCGCGACCAGATCGATGGGCGGGATGTCGCGCTGCTTCAGCGCCTGCACATGGCTGTCGAGGTCGCGCCGCCCGAGGATGCCGCCGTGGATCTTCGGGTGCAGCGTCTTGACGCGCCCGTCGAGCATTTCCGGAAAGCCGGTGTAGTCCGAAACCTCGATCACCGCTATGCCGTTGTCGGCCAGCAGTTTGGCGGTGCCGCCGGTGGAGAGGATCTCGACCTTGAATGATTTTAGGGCGCGTGCCAATTCCACCACGCCGCTCTTGTCGGAAACGCTGATCAGCGCACGCCGGATGGTCGTCATGTGAGGGCGGAATCGAAATGGAAGTTAGGGATGCGGATTTTAGATTCCGCGACCCGCTTCCGCAATCGAATCCGTCACAGGAGTTTGTATTGCTTGAGCTTCTTGCGCAGGGTGTTGCGGTTGATGCCGAGGATTTCCGCGGCTTTGCACTGGTTGCTCTTGACGTGGCGCATGATGATCTCGAGCATGGGTTTTTCCACCTCGGCGATCACCATGTCGTACACGCCCGAGGTTTTCTCGCCGTTGAGGTCGTGGAAATAACGTTCCATAGACTGTTTTACGCACGCGGCGAGCGGCGCCTTGCGATCCTTGGTCATGCCGCGAGTCCCAGGGCCTGCGCCTGCACGTCAAAGAATTCCCGCACCATGGCAAGCTGGGCTTCGCGGGTTTCCACCTGATTGACGCGATGGCGGAAGGCCGCGCCGTCGCGCAGGCCCTTGCTGTACCAGGAGACGTGCTTGCGCGCCATGCGCACGCCGCTGTATTCGCCGTAGAACGCATACAGGGTTTCGAGGTGATCGAGCAGCGTATCGCGTACCTCCGTGACCGGCGGCGGCGCGAGTTTCTCGCCGGTGGCGAGAAAATGCGCGATTTCGCGGAAAATCCACGGGTTGCCCTGGGCCGCGCGGCCGATCATGAGGCCGTCCGCGCCCGTGCGGGCGAGCACGAAGGCCGCTTTCTCGGGCGTGCCGATGTCGCCGTTGGCGATCACCGGAATCTTCACGGCGGCCTTGATGGCGGCGATGGTGTCGTATTCGGCCTCGCCCTGGAACGCGTCGGCACGCGTGCGCCCGTGCACCGCGAGCGCCTGAATGCCGCAGTCTTCGGCAACGCGCGCGATGGCCGCGCCATTCTTGTTCGCGCGGTCCCAGCCGGTGCGGATCTTGAGTGTTACCGGAACATCGACGCTTTTCACGATAGCTTCGAGAATTTCGGCGACGAGTTTCTCGTTCTGCATCAGCGCCGAGCCGGCGTAAACGTTGCAAATTTTCTTCGCAGGGCAGCCCATGTTGATGTCGATGATCTGCGCGCCATTATCCACGTTGTAACGCGCGGCCTGCGCCATCATGGCGGGGTCGCTGCCCACGATCTGCACCGCGCGCGGGTCTTCCTCGCCGGCATGATCGGCGCGGCGCAGGGTCTTTTGGCTGCCCCACAACAGGGAATTGGACGAGACCATTTCCGAGGCGGCCATGCCGGCGCCGAGCCGGCGGCACAGGCGGCGGAAGGGCCTGTCGGTGACACCGGCCATGGGCGCGAGGAACAGATTATTTTTCAGTTTATAAGGTCCGATTCTCATGATCGGCTTTCTCTACCCTGAACGTCGGGAAAGGGCGGCAATCTTAACCAGAAACTCCAAGCACAGGGAAGAGGGGACGCGATGAACGGTGAAAGAATTTTTTATGCCCGGGTTTGGCGCATGGGATGTCGAGACGATGAAAGGATTCAATGATTTCAACCGGGTTTCACATCGCGTGATAAACGGGTGAAGCAAAAAGAAAATCCATTTTGGTGCGACGACGTGCGCCGCGTCAGGGTGTGACCAGCCGGATTTCGTAACCGACGGCTTTTCCGTCGGGATTGGTAACATCCAGCAGCGCCGTGGCGACCACGTTCGGCATCAGCACGCCCTCCAGCGGTGTTTCCGAATACTGGATGGGTGAAAATGTCCGGCGCGCGATGACATTCCCGGCGTTGCTGGTGAGACTCACTTCCATCCACGGATAGGCTTGGCGAAACGCGGCGCGATTGACCAGCGTGGCGCGCAGGCGCAACGCGTTCTCGTATTGCGGATGCGGCGCAATGCTGGTCTGGAGCAGTTCAATTTTTGAAATGTCCCGCAACGGCCGCAATTTACAACCGGCGTAAAGGCAGATATCCACCAGATAGGGCCGCCAGGCCGGGAGGGTGGCCAGTTCGTTGCGGTAGAAATACACGAACTGACCGGCCAGCAGCATCAGCAATGCCAGGCTTGCGAACCCCCAGAGCAGGAAGCTGACGCGTAACCGTGGTTTGGCGAACAGCGGCTGTTTCGTGACGGTGGGAATACCGGCCTCTTCGGCCAATTTTTCATCAATGGCTTGGAGTTTGTCGCTGCGACGTCTCCCGGACCGGCGCCGGGTTTTTCCAGAGCGCTTGCGTCTGTCGTTTTTTGTCGTTTCCGGTTCTTGAGGCGGTACGGCTTCCGCCTGTTTGGGTTTGGGCGGCACCTGCAACAGCCGCTGCTCGGCGTGAAAGACGGCGGAGCAGATGCCACAGCGCACCATGCCGCCGTGCGCCTCAAGCTGGGCGGGCGTGACCTTGAAGGTCGTCAGGCAGGCGGGGCACTGGGTGTACATTTAAGGATTCTCTAAATATGACTTTAATATGACTTTTCAACGCAAAGACGCGAAGAACGCAAAGGTCGCAAAGAAAAACGATGAATAATCAAACAGAAAAACTTCGCGTTCTTGGCGTCCTCGGCTCCGCAACCGGTACATCCCTGTACCGCTCCTGCGACTTGGCGCCTTTGATGCGCGCCATTCATGGCGCGCACCCGGAAGGGCGCGCTGAAGCGCGTCCAATTTTGTTCCTGACAAAATTGTGCGTTGAGTTTTTAATAAATCAGATCTTCCTATAGCTTAGTCCGGTTTGCGCCCCGCGAGCAGCACCCACTGTTGCCGCTCGCGCTGCTCGAAAACAAACGGCGGTTCGTAATGCGGTCGCACTTCCACAGCCTGATCGCTGCCGAGCAGACCCGACAGCACGAGCCGGCCGCCCGGTCGCACGCGTGACTTGATGTCCGCGGCAAGTTCGATCAGGGTGCCGAAGAGAATATTGGCGATCACGATATCCGCCTGAAAGCCTGGCGGCAGTTCGGACGGCAGCATGACATTCAACCCGGAATCAATGCCGTTGTGCACGGCGTTGCGGCGCGTGACCTCGATCGCCTGCGCGTCGATGTCCACGGCGCAGGCTTCGCGGGCGCCGAGCTTGAGCGCCGCGATGGAAAGAATCCCCGAGCCGCAGCCGTAATCAAGGACGGTTTTACCGGCGAGCGTTTGCTCCGCGAGCCATGCGAGACACAGCGAGGTGGTCGGATGATCGCCGGTGCCGAAGGCGAGACCGGGGTCGAGAATGATGTTAACGGCGTTGGGCTCGGGTGGTGAGCACCAGCTCGGGACCACCCACAGACTGCGGCCAACCTGCAGCGGCTTGTAATGCGCCATCCACGAGTGCGCCCAGTCCTCGTCGCCGAGCAGATCGATTTCATGCGGCGGCGATTTCGCCAGCCCCATCAGATTGGCCGCACGCGCAAGAATGTCGTCGGTGTTGGTGTGCTCCGGAAACAGACCGGTGACTTGAACCTGCGACCACAGCGGATTCTTGTCCCAGTGTGTTTCGAAAATCGGCTGGTCGGCGGCGTCCTCGAGCGTGACCGAAATCGCGCCCCACTCTTCAAGTGCGTCCGCGAGCGCCTGCGCCTGGTCCTGATTCGTGCGCAGTTTCAGTTTGAGCCAGGGCATGATGAAGACAGTAGCAAGTTTCAAGTGGCAAGAAAAACGAGGGCAAGCTTCCTTGCCACTTGCTACTTGATTACAGCCCGAGTTTCTTTCGCAGGTAACGAATGTTGGTGCCGCCCTTGATGAAGGCGGCGTCGTTCATGTGGGCAATCCCGTTGTCCGCGGTGCTGGGGGCATCGCCGCAACGACAACGCAAAAAGGCGCGCACGTTTTCACGGCGCAAGAAGCGAACGTAGCAAGTAGGGCGCGTATCACGCGCCGGAAACACCAACCTCCCATATCGTTCAGGCTGGTTTGGCGCGTGATACGCGCCCTACATCAGATCAATCGTTTATCGCGCGCTTAACTTCAGCCAAACGCCGTGGCTTAACGCCGCCTCAGGCGGCTACAACCCGAGCTTCTTCTGCAGGTAATGAATGTTGACGCCGCCGCGGATGAAGGCGGCGTCGTTCATGATGTCCTGGTGCAGTGGGATGTTGGTCTTGATGCCGTCCACCACCATCTCGGACAGCGCGATGCGCATGCGCGCCAGCGCCATCTCGCGCGTGTCGCCGAAGGCGATGAGCTTGGCGATCATGGAGTCGTAGTAGGGCGGCACGAAGTAGTTGGTGTACACGTGCGAGTCCACGCGGATGCCCGGGCCCCCGGGCGGGTGCCAAGTGGTGATGCGTCCCGGCGAGGGGATAAAGGTGCGCGGGTCTTCGGCGTTGATGCGGCACTCGATGGCATGCCCGCGCCAAGTGATGTCTTTCTGGCGGAAGGCCAGCTTCTCGCCCGCGGCGATGCGCAGTTGCTCGCGCACGATGTCCACGCCGGTGACCATCTCAGTGACCGGATGTTCCACCTGCACGCGCGTGTTCATTTCGATGAAATAGAACTCGCCGTCCTGGTACAGGAACTCGAAAGTGCCGGCGCCGCGATAATGGATCTTACGGCAGGCGTCGGCGCAGCGTTCGCCTATCTTGTTGCGCAGCTTCTCGGGGATGCCCGGTGCCGGGCTTTCTTCTACCACTTTCTGGTGACGGCGCTGCATCGAGCAGTCGCGCTCGCCCAGATGGATCGCATGGCCGTGGGTGTCGGCCAGCACCTGGAATTCGATGTGGCGCGGGTGGTCGAGATATTTCTCCATGTAGACGGTGTCATTGCCAAAGGCGGCCTTGGCCTCGGCCTTGGTCAGGGCCACGGCGTTGAGCAGGGCCGCTTCGGTGTGCACCACGCGCATGCCCTTGCCGCCGCCGCCGGCCGCGGCCTTGATGAGCACCGGATAGCCGATGTGCGCGGCGAGCTTCAGGACTTCCTTTTCATTGTCGCCGACCGGGCCGTCGGAGCCGGGCACACAAGGTACGCCGGCCTTTTTCATGGCCTTGATCGCCGAGATCTTGTCGCCCATGAGACGGATGGTTTCGGCGCGCGGGCCGATGAAAATGAAGCCGCTTTGCTCGACGCGCTCGGCGAAGTCGGCGTTCTCCGAGAGGAAGCCGTAGCCGGGATGGATCGCCTGGGCGTCGGTGACTTCGGCGGCGCTGATGACCGCCGGGATGTTGAGGTAACTGTCGGCCGCGCGCGGCGGCCCGATACACACCGACTCATCCGCGAGCTTGACATACTTGGCCTCGCGGTCGGCCACGGAGTACAGGGCCACGGTGCGGATGCCGAGCGCGCGGCAGGCGCGCTGGATGCGCAGCGCAATCTCGCCGCGGTTGGCTATGACGACTTTTTCGATCATAAAGGAGATTTAGATAATATTTTGGAACCGCAGATGAACGCGGACAATTTTGCCGGGAGCAAAAATTGGACAGCGGAGCGCAGCGACGCCGGCCCGAGCGTAAGCGAGGGCGAGCGCCATGGATGGCGCGAGCATAAACGCAGATAAAAACTTATCTTGGTTTTTCAAAAAATCTGCGTCCATCTGCGTTTGCATCCTTAGCTCCGTAATCGGCGCATCCCTGCGCCACTTCTATCAGTGGTTTCAAATTCTTATTCGATTATAAAAAGCGCCTCGCCGTATTCCACCGGCTGGCCGTTTTCCTTGAGGATGGCCTTGACGCCCCCCGCCTTGTCGGACTCGATCTCGTTCATCATCTTCATGGCCTCGATGATGCACAGGGTGTCGCCGACGTTGACCTGACTGCCTACATCGACAAAGGGTTTGGCTTCGGGGGAGGAGGAGCGGTAGAAGGTGCCGACCATGGGCGAGGCCACGGCATGACCGGTTGCCTGAACTGCGGGGACTGCGGCCGGGGCGGAGGCCGTCGGGGCCGCCGCTGCGGGGGCGGCGTGATGCGGCGCCACATGCGCCGGGGTCATGTGCACGACGGGCGTGCCACTGGAGCTCGTCCGGCTGATGCGGATGGCTTCCTCGCCTTCGCGGATTTCGATTTCGGCGAGGCTCGATTCCTCCAGCATCTCGATGAGTTTTTTGACTTTGCGTATGTCCATCATTGCTCCTTAAAAATTCCTCGAAACCACTAATGAACACAGATAACCATAAACATGGTTATCTTGGTTTTATCCGTGTCCATCCGTGTTTATCTGTGGTTTCACTTCTTGAGTTTTTCTATCGCGGCGGCGAGCGCCAATTCGTAGCCCTGGGCGCCGAGGCCGCTGATCACGCCGGTGGCGAGATCGGAAAAGTAAGAATGTTTGCGGAACGCCTCGCGCGCGTGCACGTTCGACAGGTGCACCTCGATAAACGGGATATGCGCCGCCGCCAGGGCGTCGCGCAGCGCCACGCTGGTGTGGGTGAACGCGGCCGGGTTTAACAGGACAAAGGCCACCTTGTCTTTCATCGCCTGCTGCACCCGCCCGACCAGTTCATGTTCGGCGTTGCTCTGGTAGAAGCTCACGCGATGTCCGGCGACTTCGCCCTGCTTGGCCAGCCGCTGGTTGATGGCCTCGAGCGTGGTCGTGCCGTAATGTTCCGGTTCTCGCGATCCCAGCAGATTAAGATTGGGACCGTTCAGTACCAGGATTTCTGCCATGTTTCGTTTCCTTAGCTTTTGACTGGTGGCCCGAACCGAGGCGGGCGGGAATATCAGCAAAATGTAGGTATTTTTCGTATTTAAGCATAGATTTGTCGCGATCTTCTTCGTTCGTCACAGTGTGCATGCCAAAGGCTATTTTGTCCAGCAAAAATAGGAAAAAGCGAGATCGCCGGAATTCGGCAAAAATAGCCGTAAGATCAGCGCAAAATGGCTAGGAATTCAGGGGGGTTGGCGGTCTTGGGAGGACCAATCAGCGGTTCGACCAGGCTTTCGAGCTCGCTCAGGGTAAACGCACCCAGTTTGCGCACGGCAATCACGCCGCTACGGTCAATGACGACAGTAAAGGGCAGGGAACCCATGCGATTGCCGTAGCGGGCAACCAGGTCCAGCGCGTCATCACCGCCCATCAGGATGGGGTAATTGATGCCGACGGACTGGCGGTAAAGCATGACGGCGGTTTTGTTATCGATGGCGACGCTGACCACCTGCAAACCGTCGGCGCCACGTTTTTTCTGCAAGGCGATGAGCAGCGGTATTTCCTCGCGGCACGGCGGACACCAGGTGGCCCAGAAGTTCAGCACGATGACCTGGCCGCGCCATTCCTCGAGGGAGTGTTTTTTCCCGTCCACCTCGGGCAGGGTGAAATTGATCATCTCGCCGCCGCCATACGTCAGCGTGGTAGTGGCCTCCGGTTCCGAGCGCATGGTCTGGGCCACCCAATAGCCGCCCATTAACGCCAGCACCGCCGAGATCAGCAGCAGCAGGTTTTTAAAAGTGGATGACATCCGTCAGGAGCGAAGCCTGCGGTCAGACTTGGCGCAACAGGGCGATGAATTCATCCACGTTGCGAAAGCCATAGGTGCGGAGTTCCCGTCGCTCTTGTCCATCGGCGGAAAAGAATAGCATGGCCGGCGGACCGTAGACTCCGAAATGTTGCTTGATCGCCTTTCCTTCTGGGTTGTTCGGGTCGGTCACATCGGCCTGCAACAACACGAAGCGACGGCGCAGTTCCGCGCGCGCGCGCGGATCGGCGAAGGTGGCCTTTTCCATGCGCAGGCAGTCGGTGCACCAGTCGGCGTAGTAATCCAGAATGACCGGCTTGCCCGCGGTTTTGGCAGCCGTCAGGCGGTTTTCGAGATCGTTCAGGCTGCTGACCCGCTCGAACAAATGGCCCTCCATGGTTGCCGCTCTCGGGCCACTCGTGCCCGGCATCATGCCGGTCGATAAAGAGGACAGCGGCAGCGGGTGGAGGAAGTCACGATTGCCGGCGAATCCACCCAGCAACGCGAGTACGCCCCAGATCAGGAAAAAGGTGCCCACGCCTTTCCACAGCGTGCGCCAGCCGCTCGCGCCTTCCGGCAGGCTCTGGGTGGCGCCGAGATAAACGGCGGAGATGATGAAGAAGGCGGCCCACAGGAACAACACCGGCACTTGCGGCAGGTAGCCAAGCAGATAGATGGCGACGGCGATCAACAGCGCGCCGAACAGGTGCTTCACGTTGTCCATCCATTGGCCGACCTTGGGCAGCAGGAAGCCGGCGCCCACGCCGAGCGCGATCAGGATCGCGCCTTGACCGTGCGCCAGCGCGAACATGATGGCGCCGCCGAGCACCGGGTCCTTGGCGGCGATGGCGCCGCCGAGCACCGAGACCAGCACCGGCGAGACGCAGGCGCCGATGATAAGCGCCGAGATCAGGCCGAGGATGAACGCCCCGATCAGCTCGCCGCCGAACCATTGTTTGACTTGGTGATGCATGCGGGTGGAGTGCTGGTGCAGCAGCGACTGGATCGAGGACGGTACCTGTAATTGATAGAAGCCGAACATCGAGAGCGAGAGCAGCGCCAGGATGGCGGCGAAGGTTCCGATGGCCCAGGGAGTCTGGAAATAGGCCTGCAGCTGTTCCCCGGTGGCGCCGGCGACGGCGCCGGCGACGGTGTAGCTGAGCGAGGTGCCGAGCACGTAGCTGTACGAGAGCAGCCCGCCGCGCAGCTTGGTGAGGTGCGTGCCTTCCGCGCCCACGATAATGCCCGAGAGAATCGGCACCATGGGCAGCACGCAGGGCGTGAAGGTCAGCAGCAGGCCGGCGCCGAAGGCCGCGAACACGGCGAGCGCGAAATTGCCCATGTCGCGTAAACCAATGCCGGCGGGCGCAGAAGACGGCGGGACTGCGGCGTTCGCCGCGCTCAACACGCCACCGCGAAATTGCACGTCGAAGGTTTTGGTCGTCGGCGGATAGCAGATGGCGACGCCCTTTTCCGAACAGCCTTGGTACGTCACCTTGAGCCGCAGTTCCCGGTCCATCGCACCCAAGCCTGAAATCGGGAGAACCGTTTCAAAACCTTTTTCGTAGACATCGGTCTTGCCGATGAACTCGTCGATTTTGGTTTTGCCCGGCGACAGGGTGACGTTGCCAAGGCGCACATCGGATATCGGCGTGCCATCGGCCGCCACCAGTTCGAACCTGGTTTTGTCGCGATAGAGATAACAGCAGTCGGCTATGTCGATGCGCGCCAGCAGCGCAGCGTTGTCGCGTGCCATGACGCTGACCTGGAAGGCCTGCTCCGGGTCCACCGGTTCCAGTTCGCCGCCCGCGGGCGCCAGGCTACGGGTGAGGTCCTTGAGGGACGAGATTTTGTCGGTCGTTTCTGTGGCCGGTGCGGTGGAGGTGATGGGCTTCGCTTTGACCAGCGGCAGTTTGAAATCCACTTCCTTGACGATGGGCGGGTAACACACGCCCACCGGTTCATTGCATCCCTGCGCGGTGATGCGCAGCCGCGCCGTGGAGGCGCCCTCGGAACGCGTATAGGGCAGGCGTATCTTTACGGCCTTGGTGTAGGTTTCGACCTCGCCGAAAAGCGGGTCCTGTTTTTTCTTGCCGCGCGGAAAAACCGGATTCTTCAGTCGGGTGCCGTTCAGAGCCTCGAATTTGAACTTGTCCCGGTACATGTAATATCCGGGGGCGATCTTCCAGCTGGCTTCGAGCGTGGTGCCGTTGAGCGTGCGCGTGGTCAGGTGGAAGGCCTGATCGGCTTCGAGCAGTTCTTCGTCGGGTGCGGCGGCATGCGCCGGCGACAACAGCAGCAACAGCAGGGCGGCGAGGGATTTGGTCATCATGTTTTATCCGGGTTGCGAATCCAGGCAAGATAGTCAGGGAGGCCGTCGGCGATAGGGACCGCGATCACCTCGGGAAGTTCATAGGGGTGCAGTTCCAGAATGCGTTTCTGGATGGCACGAAACGCGCGCGCCATGGACTTGATGATCAGCAACTGCTCGGCCGCGGATTCCACGTTGCCTTTCCACAGGTAGATGGACTTGGCGATCGGCAGGATGTTGACGCAGGCCGCGAGGCGTTCCTGCACGAGCGTCTGCGCGACGCGTTCAGCCGCCTCCATGTCGGGGCAGGTCGTGAGAACCAGTTGGTATTCGTGCCGTTTCATTCAGGTTGGCGTTCCGTTGCCCGCCATTATGACGGCGCGGGATACAGGTTTATTCATTGTAGCGAAAGCGCGCTGAATACGCCCCGGATGCGAGGCTGCGGTTAACCGGGTTATGCTGCGGTTTTGACAGCACACAGGGTACAGCTTCATGCTTTTTCTGTTATTGCTGGTCATACCGGTGGCCGAGATCGCGGTATTTATTCAGGTCGGTTCACTGATCGGTGTGGGTATGACCCTGCTGCTGGTGCTCGCCAGCGCCGTATTCGGTATCTGGCTGGTCCGTACCCAGGGCTTTGCCGCCGCCACCCGGGTCCAGGCCATGATCGCGCGCGGCGAGTCGCCGGCGCTGGGGATGCTCGAGGGCCTGGCCTTGTTGGCCGCCGGTGTGTTGCTGGTGATCCCCGGCTTTGTAACCGATCTCGCCGCCTTTGCCCTGCTGATTCCTCCCCTGCGGCGCGGACTCCTGCGGCTTTACCTGCGCCGTGTCCGCCTGGAGGGCACCGTTACCCACCATTATCCCGGGACGGACAAGCCCGGAAGCACCCCCTTGGAAGGGGAATCCCGCCGGGAAGACTGATCTCCTCCCCCCGGTTGACAAGAAAACCTCGCCGATTATCATTAGCACTCTCTTGAGCCGAGTGCTAACATTCCTAGCACCCGCTTTTTCAGGGTTTTGTAAGTGTTCCAAGCCGTACCGGAAAGTTTGCTAAAGGAGAAAAGCATGAGTGTACAACCCCAGTCCAAAGGAGAACCATCCGTGAAAATCCGTCCGCTTCACGACCGCGTGATCGTGCGTCGTCTGGAAGAAGAGCGTAAGTCACCCGGCGGCATCGTCATTCCCGACAGCGCCAAGGAAAAACCGATCCAGGGCGAAGTCGTCGCCGTCGGTCACGGCAAGATTCTCGAGGACGGCAAGCTCCGTCCGCTCGACGTCAAGGTCGGCGACAAGATCCTCTTCGGCAAGTACTCCGGCACCGAGGTCAAGGTCGGCAATGAAGAGCTGCTCGTGATGCGCGAAGAAGACATCATGGGCGTGGTCGAAAAGTAATCCTGAACGAATTCTGAAGAGAGGAAATCATGGCAGCTAAAGACGTTCTATTCGGCGATCACGCGCGCACACGCATGCTGCGCGGCGTAAATGTTCTGGCCGACGCAGTGAAAATTACGCTCGGTCCCAAGGGCCGCAACGTGGTGCTGGAGAAATCCTTCGGTGCCCCGACGGTCACCAAGGACGGCGTCAGCGTCGCCAAGGAAATCGAGCTTAAAGACAGGTACGAAAACATGGGCGCGCAGATGGTGAAGGAAGTCGCTTCCAAGACTTCCGATGTCGCCGGCGACGGCACCACCACCGCCACCGTGCTGGCGCAGGCGATGCTGCGTGAAGGCCTGAAGTCCGTGGCGGCGGGCATGAACCCGATGGACCTCAAGCGCGGCATCGACAAGGCCGTTACAGCGGCGGTCGAGGCGCTGAAGAAAATATCCAAGCCCTGTTCCGACCCCAGGGAGATCGCCCAGGTCGGCACCATCTCCGCCAACGCCGATGAGTCCATCGGCAAGATCATCGCCGATGCCATGGAGAAGGTCGGCAAGGAAGGCGTGATCACGGTCGAGGAAGGTTCGGGTCTCGAAAACGATCTGGATACCGTGGAAGGCATGCAGTTCGACCGTGGCTATCTCTCGCCCTACTTCATCAACAAGCCGGACACGATGAGCGCCGAGCTCGAAAATCCGTCGATCCTGATCTACGACAAGAAGATCTCCAACATCCGCGAGATGTTGCCTATCCTGGAAGGCGTGGCCAAGCAGGGCCGGCCGCTGCTGATCGTCTCCGAGGATGTCGAAGGCGAGGCGCTCGCGACCCTGGTGGTCAACAACATCCGCGGTATCCTCAAGGTCTGCGCGGTGAAGGCGCCGGGCTTCGGTGACCGCCGCAAGGCCATGCTGCAGGATGTCGCGATCCTGACGGCGGGCACGGTGATCTCCGAGGAACTCGGCATGAGCCTCGAGAAGGCCGATACCAGCCTGCTCGGTTCCGCCAAGCGCGTGGTGGTGGATAAGGACAACACCACGATTATCGATGGCGCCGGCAAGAAGCAGGACATCGAGGCGCGCATCAAGCAGCTCAAGGCCCAGATCGAGGAAGCGACCAGCGACTACGACAAGGAAAAGCTGCAGGAGCGCATGGCCAAGCTTGCCGGCGGTGTGGCCGTGATCAAGGTCGGCGCCGCGACCGAGGTCGAAATGAAGGAAAAGAAGGCGCGCGTCGAAGATGCGCTGCACGCCACCCGCGCGGCCGTGGAAGAGGGCGTTGTCCCGGGCGGCGGCGTGGCGCTGGTGCGCGCGGTCGCGGCGCTCAAAGGTCTCAAGGGCGACAACCACGACCAGAACGTCGGTATTGAGATCGCCATGCGCTCCATGCAGGAGCCGCTGCGCCAGATCGTGGAGAACGCCGGTATCGAAGGCTCGGTGGTGTACCACAAGGTCGCCGAAAGCAAGGAGACCAACTACGGCTATAACGCCCAGACCGGCGAGTACGGCGACATGATCAAGATGGGCATCCTCGACCCGACCAAGGTGGAGCGCATCGCGCTGCAAAACGCGGCCTCCGTCGCCGGCCTTATGATCACCACCGAGGCCATGGTCGCCGAACTGCCGAAAGAGGAGTCTGCGGCTGGCGGTGGCATGGGCGGGATGGGCGGAATGGGTGGCATGGGCGGGATGGATATGTAATTGCCGTTCCGGCATCCGCTGTAAATCGAAAGGCCCCGGCGATGGGGCCTTTCTTTTTGTGGAGCCGACTTTAACGGCGGCAGTTAACGCTTTCTGATCAAGCTCACACCGTCGCGCACGGTCAGCATTACGCACTCGACGCGCGGGTCGCGGCGGACGTGTTGATTAAACTTGACCACGGCGCGGTCGGTTTTCTTTTTCGGCGCGAGCACACGTCCTGACCACAACACGTTGTCAACCGCAATCACTCCGCCAGGCCGCAGGCGCGGCAAAACCGCTTCGTAGTAGTTCACGTAGTTCTCTTTATCAGCATCAAGAAAAACGAAATCGAAGCTCGCCGAGGCCGGCAGGTCCGCGAGCGTCTCGATCGCGGGGCCAAGGCGTGGCTTGATCTTGTGCCCGTGCGGACTGCGATCGAAGAACGACTGTGCGATCTCGGCACGCTCCGGTTTGATCTCGCAGGTGATGAGTTCGCCGTCCTCGGGCAGCGCCTCCGCCATGCACAGCGCGGAATAACCCGTGAAGGTGCCGATCTCCAGCACGCGCCGCGCGCCGGTCAGGCGCACCAGCATGGCGAGCAGGGCGCCCTCGTGCGGCCCGATCAGCATCTGGGCATCGGCGCAGTGCCGCTGAGTGTACTTTTCGAGTTCACGCAGCAGCTTATCGCGCGCCGTGGTATGGCGCAGGCAGTATTCCTCGATCTTTCGGGGGATTATCGCTTTCACGGATGGGTTCCTCGGCTGCCGACGGCTATTATTTTCCCAGCCGGCTTGCCACGGCAACAACGAAACCACAATTCAGTCTCGTTAACATGCCAAGCTTTTCTTGACCGCGTTTTTATTCAGCAACAAGAACCGCCGGGCACGCTGCTATTTTCCGGACCCACGGCGGATTCAGGTCCGCAATCGAACAGGCCGTAATGGACGCGGGTATCGCCGATGACGTTAAAATGCGGCGCATAACGCGTGCGGCCCAGCATCGCGGCGGTGTTGCCACAAACCGGCTGCGGCCGGCCGGTCTCGAACACATGATGATCGTCCAGCATGAAACGGTGCGAGTGCTCCGGAACGGTGCCAAGGTAATACGCCACCTGCCCGTAGTCCTCGCAGCGGTCCTCCAGGTCGAGCTTGAAGGCGCGCACGGTAAGCGAATGGAAGCCGATCATGCCGGTCTTGCGTTCGATAGCGGGATCGGTGAGCGCGAGCTTTGAGTTGCTGACGATGCGATAGTCGGGGCAGCCGACCCTAGCGAGTAGCCGCCGGAAATCCTCGATATAGAGCGCGCCGCCGAGACACTCGCCCCGCAACACCGGGTCCTCGGCCAAGTGTGGCGGGATTCGGCGGTCGGCGAACACGTCGGAGAAGTACAGCTCCCCGCCCGGCTTGAGCACGCGGAAGATTTCTGCGAAAACCCGTTCCTTGTCCGGCGAGAGATTGATGACGCAATTGGAGACCACCACGTCCACCGAGTCGTTTGCGATGCCGAGACTTTCCAGGTCTTCGATGTATCCCGAAAGGAACTCGACGTTCGGCCGCGCGAAACCGAATTTCTCCATGTGATATCCGACGTGGCGGCGGGCGGTGTCCAGCTGTTCCGGCGTCATGTCCACGCCGATCGCGCGCCCAGTGGGGCCCACGAGCTTCGAAAGAATGAAGCAGTCCCTTCCCGAACCCGAACCCAAATCCAAAACCGTTTTGCCCGTCAGCTCGGGCGGGATCGGCGAGCCGCAACCGTAAAATTTGGCGACGACGTCGGGGTGAATCTGCTTGAGAATCTCCCGGATCGACGGCGCAAACGAGTCGCCGGCGCAACAGGCGCCGGTTTTCAGGTCGCGGTTGGTCTTGAGCACGCGCCCGTAATAATCTTTTATGCTCTCCAGTGCCTGTGTTTCGCTTTTCATCTTTCACCTCCACCCAGAACGAGGAAACCGAACCCGGCCGACGCGGCGGCGACGGGCAAAGTGACGATCCACGCGGCGATAATACCAGCGATGGTTTTCCAGTGTGCCTGTCCATTGACCACGCCGGTTCCAAAGAGCGCCCCGCAAGACACGTGGGTCGTGGAAACCGCAAGCCCGAACTTCGACGCCAGCAGCACCAGGGCGCTGGTCACAAGATTCGCCGTGAATCCCTGGCCGGCGTTCATCGCCGTCACGCGATGCGCCATCGTTTCGGCAACCCTGCGGGAGGAGACCAGGCCGCCGAGCGCCATGGCGACCGCCACGGCGACGATAACGAGGTTCGACGACAGCGCCTGGCTGGCCAGCAGAATCGCCGCGATCTTCGGCGTGTCGTTCACCGCGCGGGCAAAGCAGACCGCGCCCGCGCTGGCGAAGTGAGCGGCGTTCAGAACGGTCTTGGCGTTCACGCCCACGAATGTGCCGGTATACTGCTCGCGGCAACGGCTTTCCTCCGCAATCTTGACGGTGGGCACGGCCATCGCCGTCGCCGCGATCGCCTGCGGCAGCGTGGTGCCCGCGGGAAACCGCGCCGTCACCTCCGTTCCCACGCATACGCAGATTTCCTTTTGCACCCCGAGCCGGGCCCGTATCCGTTGGAAGGCCGGATACAGCAACATCACGCCGCCCAGCGCGAGCAGGGGGCTGAGCGCCAATGGCAGAAAAAAGTCCGATCCCAGCCTGAGGAAGTTTATCTGCGTGGGTGACGCCGCCAGGCCCGCTCCCATGAGCGCCCCCATGATCGCGTGAGTGGTGGAGACGGGAAACCCGAGCCGTGTCGCCAGCCACACCGTGAATGCCGCGGCGAAGGCCACCGCCATGGGAAATTGTTTGGTTTGCAACACCGGTTCCGGGACCAGGCCTCTGCCGGAGAAGGTCTGTAACAACTCCGAGGCAAGCGCCAGGGCCACGAGCGAGCCGGCGAACGTCATCGCCGTCGCCCAGCGCAGGGCCACGCGATAATCCGTGGTTCCGCTCCCGAAGAGCGTGGCGACCCCTTTGAAGTTGTCGTTGGCGCCGTTGGCATAGGCGAGAAACACACCAAAGAAAACAGCGGCGAGCAGCTCCATTATGCGATTTCCCTCACTTAATTTCCGTGCGATACGGAATATATTCGTGGTCCGGCTGGCGCAAGAGTACCGCGAGGAACCCGCCCCACGGCAGCACGTCGGGGAGCATCGCCTCGGCCACGCGCGCCACAGCGTCGCTGCCGGGCAGAAAAATGGCGCTGCGCATCATTATCCGCGGTGCGGGTTTGAGTTGCCGCGCCCAGCGTCTGATATCCGCTGGTGTGTCCCAGCGCGCGCCTTGATAGGCGCCGCGACCATGCTTCTGCCGGTAAAGCAGGCTGCGGCGGTTGAGCAGTCCGAGCAGCACCGTGCGTCGCGCTACGCGCCACATTTCCCGCAAGGCACCCGGCGCATCGGCGATGAAACAAAGACTGGTCACGGCAGTGACGTAGTCATACGCGTTGTCGTCTATCGGCAGCGCCGTGGCCGTGCCGCGCAGATAATCTACGCCGCCACCAAGCCCGCGCGCATAATCCAGCATCGCCGGATCGGGGTCGAGTCCGGTGACCCGCAGGCCGGCGGCGGCGAAGCGACGGCTGAAATGGCCCGTGCCGCAGCCGACGTCGAGCAGCGAGGCGCCGGCAGGCGGGTTGAGCAAGCGCATCATCAAGCCGAATTCGCGGCCGGCGATCCAGCTCCCGCGCGCGGTTTCATACCATGCCTCATACTTGCCTGGGTTCATTCCTGTCTGGTTGTCTCCGCCATGGAGCGAGGGCGATCGGTTAGGGTAGGCCGCTCCTTATTCCCATTCCATTTCTTGAAAAACCTGCTGCGCGTTGCGGCCCTTGAGTTCTTCGTACAACTTGATGTGCCGGAAGCGTGACTGGTCTATCTTTCCGACGTCATAAATCTCGCCCCCGCCATCCATGAACGCCTTGACCTGTGCCCGCAGCGCGACCAGATAGTCGTAGGTGTCGGCGCGTGCCCGCGCGAGCGTGGTCGCCGGTCCGTGGCCGGGGACGACGTGTTCGGGATTAAGCGCCGCGATCTCCTCGAACGCCTTGATCCACGATCGGCTGCGCGACTCGGCGGTCACGACGAGCACGCGCTCGACATAAACGATGTCGCCGGCGAAGACGACCTTCTTCTGCGGCAGCCACACGAAGCTGTCGCCCGGGGTATGGGCCGTTCCTGTATGACGCAGCACCAGACGGACACCGCCGACCTCGAGTTCGAGCTGATTCTCAAACGTTTCCCCGGCATGCGCCGGTTCGGTCCCCGCCATCAGCTTTTCGCCGACAAGTCTATTCAGGGTAATCAACTGGTCAGTGGTGCGGGCGCGCTGGTCCGCGACCGCGGTCGCCGAGGCCACGATACGCGCGCCCCGTGCCTTGAAGTAGCCGTTGCCGAGCCAGCGGTGGTCCTGGCCGCCGGTGTTGATGACAAGCCGGACGGGCTTGTCGGTGATGGACTGTGTGGCTTTATGAATCTGTTTGGCGCCGTTGAAACTGCCGCCCGGGTCCACGAGCACGACGCTGTCGCCGGTGACGATCACGCCGAAGGTGGCGTTGTTGCCGAGATTTTCGGGCGAGCGCTGACCGAGTTCGCCGACCAGGGCGTACGCCCCGTCCGTGACTTTTTGCACCTGGAGCGGCGCCGCCATGACAGGCGTGAAGCACGCGAGCAGCACGAAAAGCAGGGCAAGTTGTCGGAGCGGATGGATCATTTATTTGCTTCCTCGGCGCGGCATACGGCGTGGAGCGGTGGGAAAAGATTTTCGCGGGCGGAACGGCTGAGGGTTTTTTCTATCGCTTCTTGGTGTCTTCTTCAACCGGCAGTCCGGCCAGCTTCCACTCCGGGTAACCGTCCTCCAGACGACGTGCCTTGAAGCCTTTTTGCCGCAACTGTGCCACCGCCTCATACGCCAGCACACAGTACGGCCCGCGGCAGTAGGCCACGATATCCTCTTGACGTGGCAGCATCTCCAGATGTTCCTTCAGTTCTTTCAGCGGAATGTTGATCGCACCCGGCAGATGGCCCGCTTTATATTCATCGCTGGGGCGCACATCGAGCACTGTCACAATCCCATCACGTACCCGGGTGAGCAACTCGGCCCGCGGCACCGGTTCCATCTCGTCCTTTTTGGTCAGGTAGTTCTGCACCAGACGTTCCACCTCCGCGAGCTGACTGGCGGCGAGCTTACCCAGCACCTCGACCAGCAACGCTACCTGCGATTCGGCCAGACGGTAGTGAACATAGAGTCCTTCGCGGCGGGTACTGACCAGGCCCGACTGGCGCAGTATCTGCAGATGCTGCGAGGTGTTCGCGACCGACAGCCCGGAGAGTCTGGCCAGGGCCTCGACCGTGCGTTCGCCCTGCGCCAGATATTCCAGCAGTTCCAGGCGGTGACCGCTTCCGACCGCCTTTCCCAAGCGCGCGATCTGGGCATACAGCTGTTTTTTAAAGCTCAGGTTTGACACGTTGGAAATGATTCTATAAAGTATTCAATAAACTAATTGAATTATATATCCCTCATCGGGAAAAACAAGTTTTCCGGGGGAGGTGCCGGTGGTACCCGCGGCCGGGAGGGCAATTTGCGGAGTCAAATCGAAGCAAGCCGTGGAGTAATTTGGACATGACGGAATTTATTCTGAATCACGACCCGGCCATAAGGTTGAGCATTTTCCTCGGGATTCTGGCGGCCATGGTGGGGTGGGAGTTTGTCGCGCCGCGCCGCGCCCTGATCCTCGCCAGGCCGGCGCGCTGGACCGCGAACCTGGGCATCGTGTTTCTGAACAGTGCGTTGTTGCGCGTGGTCTTCCCCGCGGGGGCGGTGGGTGTGGCGGCGTTAGCCAGCGGGCAGGGATGGGGGCTGTTCAGTCATTTCACGCTTCCATATGCGGCGGCGGTCCTGCTGTCGGTGATCGCCCTGGATTTCGCCATCTACCTGCAGCACGTCATGTTTCATGCGGTGCCGGCGTTGTGGCGGCTGCACCGCATGCACCATGCCGATCTCGATTTCGATGTCACCACCGGGCTACGCTTTCACTCCATCGAGATCGTTCTCTCCATGCTCATCAAGTTCGCGGTGATCGTGGTGCTGGGGGCGCCGGTGCTCGCGGTGATCGTATTCGAGGTGCTGCTCAATGCCACGGCCATGTTCAACCACAGCAACGTGCGCATCCCGCTCGCGCTCGACCGCTTCATCCGCCGGTTCGTCGTTACGCCGGACATGCACCGCGTGCATCATTCCATTCTCGGCCACGAGTCCAACAGCAATTTCGGTTTCAATCTTCCGCTGTGGGACCGCCTGTTCGGCACCTACCGGGATCAACCGGAGCTGGGCCACGAAAAGATGACCATCGGCATCCGAGATTTCCGCGCGCCGCAACGGGCGGACCGCCTTGCCGGCATGCCGCTGATTCCGTTTCGCGGCACGGTGACGGGTTACGCGATCAATCGTCGCGACGGGAGACCGGCAAAATGAACAGAGCCCGCTGGCTGCGCCTTGCGCTCGCGCTGGCGCTCATCGCCGCCGTGGCCGTCGCGTTTTATTACCGCGATGGGTTGAGCCTTGACAGGCTGGATGCCTCGATCAGGCACGCCGGCATGCTGGGCCCGCTTTTGTTCATGACCATTTACGCGTTGGCCACGGTGCTGTTTCTGCCGGGATCGGTCCTGACGCTGGCGGGCGGAGCGCTGTTCGGGCCGGTGGCCGGGACATTTTACAACCTCACCGGCGCCACGCTCGGCGCCACGCTCGCTTTCCTTGTTGCACGCTACATTGCTTCCGATTGGGTGGCGCGCAAAGCCGGCGGCCGGCTGAAGCAATTAATGGAAGGCGTGGAAAATGAAGGCTGGAGATTCGTTGCCTTCACGCGGCTGGTTCCGCTGTTTCCGTTCAACCTGCTTAACTACGCCTTTGGATTGACGCGCATCCGGCTTGGACACTTCATCATCGCCTCGTATTTGTTCATGCTGCCGGGCGCGATCGCCTACACCTACCTTGGCTATGCCGGCCGCGAGGCGGTGGCGGGTGGCGAAGGACTGATCCAGAAGGGGCTGCTGGCCCTGGCGCTGCTGGCGGTCGTTGCCTTTCTGCCGCGATTCATCCGTCGTCTCCGCAAAGCGCCTGATGCCGCGGGGACCGTGACAACCCTGGGCGTCAAGGAACTCAAACAGCGTCTCGACACCCACAACAATGTCTTGGTTCTGGATGTGCGCAGCGCCGAGGAATACCACGGGCCGCTGGGCCATATCGCGGGATCGCGCCACATCGCTATTTCCGAATTGCCCAAGCGCCTTGCGGAATTGAAGGATTATCATGATCACACGGTCGCCGTGGTATGCCGCACCGACAGGCGCTCCGCCAAAGCGGTGGCACATTTGCGCCAAGCCGGTTTTGGCGATGTAGTCCTGGTTCCCGGCGGCATGGAGGTGTGGAACCGGGAAGGCCTTCCTGTAGAAAGGGAATAATAAATGACGGGAATTCATGGAAACTCATGGTGTGAGGCCGCAACGGGCGTGCGGTGTATTATCGCTCGCCTGGTTCAGTGGATAAGACCGAGGCATAACCGGTGCAGAGCAAAACAATACTGATATTGGGCGGCGGGATCGGCGGGATCGTCGCCGCGAGCCGGCTGCGAAAAGCATTGCCACGCGAGCACCGCGTGATCCTGGTCGAACGCGAAGCGCGCCATGTGTTTCAGCCGTCCCTGCTGTGGCTCATGACCGGAAACCGCGCGCCGGAAAATATTTCCCGCCCGGTCGATGCGCTCGGGAAGCGCGGCGTCGAGGTGGTGCGGGGAAATATCGAGCGCATCGACCCCGCGCGCCGCGCGGTTCAGGTGAATGGAACCGAATGGACGGGCGATTATCTGGTGATCGCGCTCGGCGCCGAGCTGGCGCCGGAGGCGATTCCGGGCCTGGTGCAGGCGGGATACAACATATACACCCTCGCGGGCGCGGAAGCGCTGCGCGATGCGCGCCTCAATCTGCGCGAAGGGCGGTTGGTCGTGCTCGTGGGCGGCGTTCCTTTCAAGTGCCCGGCGGCGCCGTATGAGGCCGCCATGCTGCTGGAATCCGATTTGCGCCGGCGCGGCCTGCGCGGAAGCGTGAGCGTGGCGATCTATTCGCCCGAACCCGGACCCATGGGCACGGCCGGCCCGGAGGTCTCGGCCATGCTGCGGCAGATGGTGGAAAGCAAAGGCATCGCCTACCACCCCGAACATGCAGTCACCAGGGTTGATCCGCAAGAACGGCAGATTTACTTCACCAATAACACCACGGCGAAGTTCGATCTGCTGGCTTATGTCCCGCCGCATCGCGCACCCAAGGTCGTGCGCGAGGCCGGCCTGTGCGGCGAATCCGGCTGGGTGCCGGTAAACCGGTTCAAGCTCGAAACGAAATTCCCCGGCGTCTACGCCATCGGCGATGTCACCGGCATTCCGCTCGCCATCGGCAAACCGCTGCCCAAGGCCGGTGTGTTCGCCCATGAAGAGGCCGAGGTCGTCGCGCACAACATCGTCCGCGCCGTCACCGGCCGCGGCGATGAACGAACATTCCTGGGGCACGGTGCATGCTTCGTTGAAATCGGCGATGGCCGCGCCGGTTTCGGCAGCGGCAACTTCTACGCCGAGCCGAAACCGCAGGTGGCCCTCCATCCGCCCAGCCGCTGGCGGCACTGGGGCAAGATTGCCTACGAGAAATACTGGCTGTTCAGATGGTTCTGATACAGCACGGTAGATGGCGGAGAGGGTAGGAGTCGAACCTACCAGAGACAGGTTTACTGTCTCCCATCGGATTTGAAGTCCGAGAATACCACCGGGCCATCATCCTCTCCGTGAATCATATTATCAGACGACGGTGATCTCACCTGCTCCATGCTCGGTGACATGACCGATCGAAGACGCCTCGATGCCGCTTTCGCTCAGGCGCTGCAGCAGGCGCGACGCCTCCGCTCCGGGCAGCGCGATCAGCAGGCCGCCGGAGGTCTGGGGATCGAACAACAGCTCGCGCCACACCTCGGGCACCGCGTCGTCGAACCGGACGCTTTCGGAAAACGCCTGGCGATTGCCGGCGAGGCCGCTCGGCCGGATATCGCGCGCGCACAGATCCAGCGCCTCCGGAAAATGCGGCACTTTTTGGTGCTCGATGCGAAGACGCACACCGCTCGCGCGCGCCAGTTCGAGCGCATGCCCGAGCAAGCCGTAGCCGGTGACATCGGTGCAGGCGTGCACATCGTGCAACAACATCGTTTCCGCCGCCGCGCGGTTGAGCCGGCGCATCACGTTCGCCGCGCGTTCCACGAGCGAGGCCTCGGCGCGCTCCTGCTTGAGCGCGGTGGTGATGACGCCGACGCCGATGGGCTTGGTGAGAATCAGGCGATCGCCCGGTTGTGCGCCGCTGTTGCGGATGAGACGCGCGGGATCCACCAGGCCGGTAATCGCCATGCCGTACTTCACTTCCTGATCGACCACCGTGTGCCCGCCCACCAGCGCCACGTCCGCCTCCTTGAGCTTGTCGGCGCCGCCGCGCAGGATCTTGTGCAACACGCCGAGATCCAGCCCCGTTTGCGGAAAAGCAACGAGATTCAGCGCCGTGATCGGTCGTCCTCCCATCGCGTAGATATCACTCAACGCGTTCGCGGCCGCAATCTGTCCGTATAGATAGGGATCGTCCACGACGGGCGGGAAGAAATCCACGGTGTTGAGCAGCGCCAGATTGTCCGCGATGCGATAAACACCGCTATCGTCCGAGGTCTCCGGGCCAACCAGCAGATTGGGGTCGGTACTGCGCGGGAGATGCCGCAAAATATCCGCCAAACGCCCGGCATCCATCTTCGCGGCGCAGCCGGCGCAACTCGCCCATTGGGTCAGGCGGATTTTTTCCGGCGCGGTCATGCGCGCCGTTCCTGCGCCGCGATGCGCACATCGCCCTGGCGGCGTGTCACGCCCACGCGATCGAAATAGTCGAGCAACTGCATCGTGAATTCCCGGCCGGCGCCGATGGCATCGCGGAACTGGGGGAGCGTTACCTCGCCCTGTTGCGCGAGCAATTCGTCGAGCCGGTTCCGCCAGGCCTCGGCGTCCCGGCGGGTGATATAGAGATCGGGCGCCAGTTTCACCACGCGCCCGGCGCGTTCCAGTTCGCCGAGGAAACGGGCGAGGCGCGGCGCCGGCTGGCCCACGGCGCGCGCCAGCGCCTCGAGTTTCGGCGGCGGCTTGCCGCGAAACTGCAACGTGGATTCTATGCGATCGGCAAGCAGGGTTTCCGCCGCGGAGAATTGCTGGCGATGCCCCGCCACGCACAATCCGTCGGGCACCTGTTCCAGGCGGCCCGTGGCGAGCAGCCGCGCGATGAGCGCGCGAAAGACGCGCGCCTCGAGGCGCGGACAGGTCTGTTCGTGCAGTGTCGCCGGCGGCATGGCGGTGCTGCGCGGGTGCGCGCGCAGGTAATCGGCGACGGCGCTGTGCAGCCGCTCTAGCAGGTTGTCCACCGCGGCCGACGGTGCGATCCAGGCATCGTCGCCGAAATCCTCGCGTATCAGATCGGTTCGCCGCGCCAGGCGTTCGCGCAGCTGCTCCGGTGCTTGCGCCAGCTGTTCCGCCAGTTCCGCCAGGCGCCAGCCGTCGGCGCCTGGCGCCTCGAGCCACGCCTGTAGCGCCTCCTCGGCATTTCCCGTTAACAGGCATTGCAACCGCGTGCGCCGCTCGGGTCGGGCCACGGCGCGGCGACTGGCGAATGCATCGAGCACCGCGCCGCCACCGAGGGTCTGTTCCGCCGATTCGTTGCGTAATATGAAGCGGTCGCCGTACATCAAGGGCACGCCGCGTTCCAGACGCAGTTGCGCCAGGCCCGTGCCGTCTTCCGGCGCATCACCGATCCAGACGAGACGCGCGAATTCCTCCGCCGTGCCGCTGTGGAAACGCAGCCGCTGGCGGTCGCGCGGCGTCTGTTTCAATCCGTGCGCCAGCCGCAGGGAGACGTCCACGGTGTGCGCGATGCGCTCAAGGCGCGGATCGCAGATCATCATGCCGCGAGCGAGAGCTTCGATCTCGATGCCCGCGAGGTTCACGGCGCAGCGATTGCCCGCCGCCACGCTCTCGGCCGTCTGGCCGTGCTGCTGCAAGCCGCGCACGCGCACGATTTGTCCGCCCGGCAAAAGTCTGAGCGAATCGTCCTTGTGCACGCGCCCGGAGGCGATCGTGCCCGTCACCACCGGCCCGAAGCCGGGCATGGCGAAGGCGCGGTCAATCGCCATGCGGAAGTAACCGTTGTTGTCGTGCGGCCGGATCTTTTTCAGTTTTTCCGCAAGCACGCCCCGCAGGGCCTCGAGTCCCTCGCCGGTGTGAGCCGACACCGGCACGATGGGCGCTTCGCGCAGGCACGGCGCGGTTTGCGCCAGCGCGCGGATTTCATCCGTCACCGTTTGAATCCTGTCCGCCGGGACAAGATCGGTCTTGTTGAGCGCGACCACGCAGGATTCGATGCCGAGCAGCGACACGATATCGAGATGCTCGCGTGTCTGCGGCATCACACCATCGTCGGCCGCGACCACGAGCAGTACCAGATCGAAGCCGCCGGCGCCCGCCACCATGTTATGGACGAAGCGCTCGTGGCCCGGCACGTCCACGATGCCCACACGGCCCACGCCCTCGAGATCGAGATGCGCGAAACCGAGGTCGATGGTCATGCCGCGGCGCTTTTCCTCCGGCAGCCGGTCGGTATCGATGCCGGTCAGACGCCGGATGAGCGCGGTCTTGCCGTGGTCGATGTGTCCGGCGGTGCCGATGATCATGGCCGTGCGGCCGCCGCGAGCGCCTCGATCAACGGTTGTGCGTCGGGCAATCCGCGCAAATCGAGCAGCACCTTGCCGCCGTGCACGCGCCCGATCACGGGCGGGCGCAGTTCGCGCAGCGCCTGCGCCAGCGTTTCGGGGCTGCCGCGCAGCGGCGTGAGCGCGATGATCCGGGTCTCCAGCGTCTGGTCCGGGAGCGAACCGCTGCCGACCTGCGAGCGTCCGGGCTCCACCGCGACTCCCGCACGGCCGGCAGCCCAACGCTCGATGGGCGGGAGCACGTCCTGCATCAGGCGCTCGATCTCGGCAAGCGGGCGACCGATCAGCCGGTAGGCAGGCAGGGATTGCTCGATCGTCGCCGGCGAAAGATAGGCGCGCAGCGTCGCCTCGAGCGCGGCGAGGATCAGTTTGTCGCAGCGCAATGCGCGTTTCATCGGATTGCGCTTGATGCGCTTGATCGCTTCGACGCGCCCGACGATCAACCCCGCCTGCGGACCGCCCAATAATTTGTCGCCGCTGAACGTCACGACGTCCGCGCCCGCCGCGACGGATTCCTGCACCGTGGGCTCACCGGCAAGCCCCCAGCGCCGCATGTCCACGAATGCCCCGCTGCCCAGATCCGTGACGACGGGCACATTGTGCTTGCGCCCCAGCGCGACCAGCTCCACGAGCGACACCTCGTGGGTGAATCCCTGTATGCGATAATTGCTGGCGTGGACCTTGAGCAGCACCGTCGCGCCTTCCTCCAGCGCGCGCTGATAATCCGCCGGATGCGTGCGGTTGGTGGTGCCGACTTCCATCAGCTTGCAGCCGCTTTTTTTCACGATATCGGGAATGCGGAAGCTGTCGCCGATCTCGACCAGCTCGCCGCGACTCACCGCCACGCGCTTGCGATCGGCGAGCGTATTCAGCGTGAGATAGACCGCGGCGGCATTATTGTTGACGATTGTTGCGGCTTCGGCGCCGCTCAAGCGGCAAAGCAATTCTTCGATCAGCGTGTCGCGGTCGCCGCGTTTTCCGCGCCCGAGATCGTATTCCAGATTGACCGTGCCGCTGGCCGCCGTCATTGCGGCGACGGCCGCTTCCGAGAGCGGCGCGCGCCCGAGGTTGGTGTGCAGCAACGTGCCGGTGAGATTGATGACGGGTTTCAGGCGCGGTTCGAACCAGCCTTCCACAATTTTCGCCACTTCCGCCGCCACCGCATCCGCATCGGGCGGCGTTCCGCCGTCCGCACGCAACGCCTCGCGGTGTTGCGCCAGCCGCCTCTGAATCTCGGCCACGAGCAGGGCGTGATCGGTTTTCGCGGCGAGCGCCGCCAGCCGCGGGTGCGCGAGAATCTCGTATACCGCCGGCAGCGTTGCCAGTGCCTTGATGGGTTCGCCTGTCGCCATCGTCCGTACCGTCAATACGTGTAACTTTACCCGCGCTCGAGCACGCGGGAGAGGATCGTGTAGCCGGGATTCCCCGGTTTGAGCTCGACGCGTTTGCCCTCGCTCTCGGCGTAGGGATACATGAAATAATTGAGCGGCCCGCCTGCCTGAGCCGGATTCAAAATGAAATCGCGCGCGTAATTGAAGGCGATCCAGTTGTCCTCGGCGCCGCCGAAAAGGTAGTCCCGTACCCGCGCGACCACCTCGCTGGGCTGCTTTTCGTCCGTGACCTTGACCACGTCGGCCGGATCCACCGGCACCCAGCCCGCGCCGGACAGGTACATCTCGCCCTTGCAATGCTGGGCGTTGGTGATGTCACCGCTTCGGCCGAGAGTCGGCCCCAGGCGCGACTCGGCGGCGCGGATCCCGAACACCTCGCGCGCCGGGAGGCCCGCGGCGCGCGCGAGCGCCACGAGCAGCGAATTGATGTCCACGCACTTGCCGCAGAGGTTGCCGCTCTCGATCATGGTCTTCACGTCGCCCAGCCCGCACCACGCGACCTGAAAATCACGGTGGGTGTTCTCGATGATCCAGTCGTAGATCGCCCGGCTCTTATCGAGGAGATTTTTGTCTCCCGCAACGATCTCCTCGGCCCGCTGCCTGACGATCCCATCGGTGGGAATATGCGCTGTCGGATCGAGAAAGGGCCTGACATCGTCCGGTAGCTCGCCCGGCCGCCCAGCCTGCGTGAGCGACTCCCGCCGTTCCCGCGTCTCCACTTCGATGGTGACGCTCAGCACTTTGCTGTCTGCGCCCTCTTGCCAGCGGGCGTATAGAGCCGGGGCGCCATAGAGCGGGTCGCTGAAGAACCCGGCTTGCGCGTAGTTGCCTTCGTGGCGCCGGCTCAGCACGCTCTGGTAGCCGGTGTTCGCCGGCACCGGGATCCAGAGCGACAACGGAGAGCCCGAATCCTGAAGCGCAATTCGATACGTGATTTCGACTTTCATGTCATCCTTCCAGATCGCGCTTCTTCTGCTCGAACTCTTCCTTGCCGATCTCGCCGCGGGCGTAGCGCTCCTTCAGGATGTCGAGCGCGGACTTGCCGCGCGGCGCATCGCGCGAGCTGTCGCCCGGTTTGCCGAAGATCCACTTCGCCAGCGCAGCGATTATCAGAATCAGCACGACCCAGAAGAGCAGCATGTGCACCGCTCCGCCCCACCACCATCCGTAATTGCCGTAATCGCCCCACATCATCGTCTCTCCTTGACCCTTTAGAAGGTCAGGTTCATGTCTGCCGGAATGACCACTTCCTTATAGTACTTCGCCGGATCGGCCACTTTCACGCCATCCACCAGGTCACGCTCCGTCATCCCGAAGAGCGGCAGATTGAGCGGGCAGGCGAGCACGGTAGCGCCTTCCGCGATCAGCATGACGAACATGTCCTCGAGAAGAGGGAGGTCCAGTTCGTCCATCCTTTTCATGACCGCCTGGCCGACCTCGGGCGGCGCATCCGGCAGGCAGGTGAGCGTCTTGAATTTCTCGCGGTGCACGGCATTGATGCCGCGGGAGCCGAAAAAGACGGTCACTTTGGAGCCTTCCCGCAGGAGACTCAGCGCCGTCATCAGGGCGTTGAACACCTGGCAGAGTTCGTCGTGGAAACACATGATGGAGACGTTTTTCATGGTCGTGCTCCTTTTTAAAGATTCAGGATGGGATTACCCCCGGAGCCGGTGCAGCGAGAAATCGTTGTCCATCGCCGAAAGACGCGGAGGATCCTGCGCCCCCGGTGCGATCCCGCAAAATAGCCTGCCCGTCATGGGCGGTCGTCCCGCACAGGATGCCTGGCGCGGTAGCGCTCGACGCCGCTCGTTATTTCCCGCTCGGCTGCCGCCGTGCCTTTCCAATCACGCATTTTGACCCACTTGCCCGGTTCAAGATCCTTGTAATGTTCGAAAAAATGCCGGATCTGATCGAGAAACGCGACCGGCAGATCCTCATGGGTTATCACTCCTTGATAAAGCGGGCGTAGTTTCTCGATCGGCACGGCCAGCACCTTGGCATCCTCGCCACTTTCATCGGCCATGTCCAACAGACCGACAGGGCGACAGCGCACGACCGCTCCCGGAATGAGCGGCGCCGGGGTGACGAACCAGCACGTCCACCGGATCGCCGTCGTCGCTGAGGGTCTGAGGCACGTACCCGTAGTTGCAGGGATAGTACATGGCCGTGTTCAGAAACCGGTCCACGAACACCGCTCCGGTAACCTTGTCCACCTCGTACTTGACCGGCTCGCCGCGCAAAGGGATCTCCACCACCACGTTCACTTCCCGCGGGGGATCGGCGCCGGCGCCTATTTTGTCAAGGCTCATCGCTTATGACCCACTATCTGCTCCGATACGGTTCGCGTGCAAGGCGACAATGGGCATGTGCCGCCGCGTGGCGCTCAACACTGCTCCCACGGCAATCCTTCAAAACGCCAGCCATTCACCGTGCTGCGATGATGTTGCGCATCGATCTCACCTTCGAAGCCGTGCGCGATATTGTAAACGTCCTGAAAACCATCCACGAGCAAAGCCTGCGCCGCCGCGAGCGACCGCACGCCGCTGCGGCAGATCAACAGGACCGGTATCGTCTCCGTCGGTTGTCCGGGACGGAGCGCCCGCAAGGTGTGCCGCACCTCCCGCGAGAAATCCGGATTGACCCTCCAGTGCGGCTCATCCATCCAAGGCACGTTCGCCGCGCCGGCGGGGTGTCCGACGAAGAAATATTCAGCGCCCGAACGGACATCAACCAGCACGGCGTCCTGCCGGTCCTGCAGCAACCTCCAGGCTGAAACCGGCGACAGTAACTTAAGCACGGTCATCGTTACGCCGCCTTCAACTCCACCGCCATGCGCTCGCACACGTCCTTGGCGTCGCCGAAGATGAGTGAACAGTTGTCCTGCATGAAGAGCAGGTTATCCACGCCCGAATAACCCGGCTTCAGGCTGCGCTTGACGAAAAAGACGTGCTTGGCCCTGTTCGCCTCAAGGATCGGCATGCCGTAGATCGGGCTCGACTTCTGGGTTTTCGCTGCCGGGTTGGTCACGTCGTTGGCGCCCACGATGAGCGCTACATCGGCGGTGGGGAACTCGGGGTTGATCTCGTCCATCTCGAACACGCGATCGTAGGGCACGTCGGCCTCCGCCAGCAGCACGTTCATGTGTCCCGGCATGCGGCCCGCGACCGGATGGATCGCGAACTTCACCTCCACACCTTTCGCCTCCAGAGTATCGAGCAGTTCTTTCAAGGCGTGCTGCGCCTGGGCCACCGCCATGCCGTAGCCGGGCACGATGACCACCTTGGCGGCGTTGGCCATCAGGAACACGGCGTCTTCCACCGCCGCCGCTTTGATGCCCTTGCCCACGGCCGCCGCCATCGGCGTTTCGGTCCCCGCCTCGCCGCCGCCGAAACCGCCCAGCACGATCGAGACGATCGAGCGGTTCATGGCGCGCGACATGATGTAGGAGAGAATCGCCCCGGAGAAGCCGACGAGCGCGCCGGCGATGATGAGAAGATTGTTCGAAAGCGTAAAGCCGGTGGCTGCCGCGGCCCAGCCGGAATAGGAGTTGAGCATCGACACCACGACCGGCATGTCGGCGCCGCCGATGGGCAGGATCAGGAGCACCCCCAGGGCGAGCGCGATCGCGGTAAGCAGAAGCAGCGAGACGAAATGATCGTGCAGGACAAAATCCACGCCGAGCGCGAACAGCGCCGCCGCGAGCACGAGATTCAGCAGGTGGTGGCCAGGGAATTTAAGCGGTTTGGGCGAGATGAGCGCCTGGAGCTTGCCGAAGGCGACCGCCGAGCCGGTGAAGGTGACCGCGCCGATGAAACTGCCGGCGAAAAGCTCGGACAGGAGCACGTAGCCGTGCGCCCCCTGGTGCGCGTGCGTGAGGTAGGTGCCCACGGCGACCAGCACGGCGGTGAGCCCCACGAAGCTGTGCAGCGCCGCGACGAGCTGGGGCATCGCGGTCATTTTGATCTTGAGCGCCACGATCGTCCCGATCACCGCCCCGCCCGCAATCCCCGCGGCGATCCAGGCGTGGGATTTCACCGCGGGGTTGAGCATCGTGGCCGCGACGGCGAGCAGCATGCCGGCCATGGCGTAGTAGTTGCCGCGGCGCGCCGAGGTCGGGTGCGTGAGGCCCTTAAGCCCGAGGATGAACAGGGTCGCGGAGACGAGATAAGCGACGGCGAGACCTTCGGTGCCGAGCGTCATGGGCTAGCGCCCCCGCTTTTTCTTGAACATCGTGAGCATGCGTTGCGTGACCACGAAGCCCCCGAAGATGTTGATCGAGGCGAGCAGCACGGCGAAAAAACCGAGCGCCTCGGCGATCGCCGAGCGATCGAAGCCCGCGACCAGAATCGCGCCGACGATGATGATCCCCGAGATCGCGTTGGTGAGCGAGATGAGCGGCGCGTGCAGCGAGGGGGTGACGCCCCAGACCACCCAGTAACCCACGAAGCAAGCGAGCACGAAGATATAGATCGCGACCATCGGTTCTGACATCGGCTTACCCTGCCTTCACCTTCTTGGCGTTCTTGGTGGTCTCGAAACGCACCTTGCCCTGGTGCGTGATGAGGGTCATCGTGGTGATCTCGTCGGCGAAGTAGTCCTTGAACCGGGGCTCGCCGTTGGCGCGATCGAGCATGAGCATGAGAAAGTTGTAGACGTTGCGCGCGAAGAAGTTGCTCGCATCCGAGGGCATGAGCGCCGGGAAGTTGGTGACCCCGCAGAGGATCACGCCGTGCTTGACCGCGATCTTGTCGGGCTCGGTGAGCGGACAGTTGCCGCCGGTGGCCGCGGCCAGGTCCACGATTACCGCGCCCTCGTGCATGCCCTTGACCGCCTCCTCGGTGATGAGGATGGGCGCCGGCATGCAGGGGATGAGCGCCGTGGAGACGATGACGTCGGCTTTCTTCAATTCCTCCTGAAGCATGTACTGCTGCTTCTTCTGCGCCTCCGGGGAAAGCTGTTTGGCGTAGCCGCCCGTCCCCGAGCCCGACTCGCCCAGGTCGAATTCGATGAACCTGGCGCCGAGCGATTGCACCTGCTCCTTGACCTCCGGGCGCACGTCATAGGACCAGACCTGGGCGCCGAGACGCCGCGCCGTGGCGATGGCCTGCAATCCCGCGACACCCGCGCCGAGCACGACGACGCGCGCGGGCTTGGCCGAGCCCGCCGAGGTCATCATCATGGGAAAGAAGCGGCCGTAGAGCCGCGCGGCCTCGAGCACCGCGCGATAGCCCGCGATGTTCGCCTGCGAGGACAGCACGTCCATGGTCTGGGCGCGCGAGAGCCGCGGCATCATTTCGAGCGCGAAGGCATCGACGTGCCGGTCGGCGAGCGCATCGAAGGTGCCGTCATCGTGGCACATGTCGAGCAGCGAGATGAGCACCGCGCCGTGTTTCAGGCGGCGGATTTCTTCGAAGGTGGGTTTGTGAACCTTGAAAACGACGTCGGCCGACAGCGCCGATTCCGCGGACGCGATCTCGGCGCCGGCGGCCAAACAGGCCTCGTCGGAGAAGTACGAACCCACGCCCGCGCCCCGTTCGATGACCACGGCCAAACCCGCGGCGCGAAGTTTTTTCACCGTTTCCGGCGTGGCCGCCACACGGGTTTCGCCGACGGCTGTTTCTCGGGGTATCCCTATCTGCATCGGTTTCACGAACTGAGCTACGTCGTCTTCAATCAGGTTTTCCTTATATAGAAGTGAAACTCGCCCGCTTCCTCCTTCATTATCTGCATTTGATATCCGGTTATACCGGTAAACGCCAATATGTTGCTTACCGAGCACGGGTCGGAGG
>Ga0209324_10000094_pt1 | contig 53457 bp, 86 predicted proteins | sample Rifsed19ft3_FD_184015 | JGI IMG/M metagenome (GOLD analysis project Ga0209324, IMG submission 184015) | Soil microbial communities from Rifle, Colorado, USA - sediment 19ft 3 (version 2) | ecosystem: Environmental > Terrestrial > Deep subsurface > Rock core/Sediment | place: Rifle, Colorado...
ATTTGCCAGAAATATTATTCAGAAACCATGAGGTAAAAAAATGAATCCTTCTAAAAGATGCGGTTGGTTAATGTGGCTGTTCTTTGCTATCGGCTTGTTTGCTGGATGGCAGATTTGTCATGCTCAAAATTCTACCCTTAATGATAAATTTACTTTTTATTGCAAAATGGATGATGATGGAGTTTGGACTGATGAGATTGGTACAAATGATTTGGTCGAAAATTCTGTTAATGCCACAACGGCAAGCGGAATAGTCAATTTAGGATTTGATAGTTATGTTCCTACGAATCAATATTATCTTTACCATGCCGATGCTGCGGAGTTTAGTTTTGGTGATGTAAGTATGGGAATTGTATGTAGCTTGATTTTTGGAAGTGAATTTAGTGATTTCCCTGGCGTCGTAACTAAAGATAATGTTACTTCTGGGAATAGAAATTATGGGATTTTATGGTGGAAATCAACAGATACATTTTCGTTTTATCGTGGTACGACTGGAACCTCAATTATATCAGCAGATGTGGTAATTACTCCTGCACCATTAGGAGATACGTTAATTATTATCGGGTGGTTTAATAAAGATGTTGATAGAGTTTATTTGAGAATTTGGGATATGAATACCGAAATTGGATTTGATAGTACAGATTATGTTGGAACTGCGTATGACTCAGGCGTTCAAATTCAATTTGGAAGATTAGCGGGATCGTATAATGGTGATTGGATACTCGATGAAGTTGGTATATTTAGTAGTATACCAACAACACAAGAACAAAATGATTATGTAGCAGCAATGAGAAATGGAGATTCATTCCCTTTGCCCGATACAACGCCGCAGGAAGAAGAACCTGCGACAGAAGTAAAAAGAACTTTTGATACATTTGACGGATTTAAAACATGGTAGATTTTGAGATTTTTATATGAAAAAGGAATTGCAGAAATTAGAAAGGACAAGCTCGAAGATGATTCATTTATTTACATTTATCTTAATCGTCGTCGTTGTACTCTGGATAGTCTTTGAGCTTATTGTAGGATATGCTACCTATCGTAATTGGTGGTTGATGTTTGAGAAACTTATGACGGATTTGTTTGGATGATTGAGATCATTATTGTCTATTTGATTATTCTGGAATTGAAAACGATACGGGATATTATCTTGTTCCGGTTTTCGATTTCAATTCTGACCCTATTGCCGAAATGGCTGCAGCAATTCCTTAAGGGCAGTTATAACAATTATGATATTACAATGCGGGCGAATGTTTTTGATGGTTTCCATTTAACTGATGGAACAATCATTACTGGCAGTTTTGCATTGATGATGTATCTTAAATATGGATTAATAACAATGCTGTGGACTACGCCGGTCTTTTGGATAATCTTCTATCCGGTACTGTTTAATTTTAATTATCATTATGTTCACACCCTTAAAGCATTTAGAGATTATGAAACAAACTGAAGATAAATTATTGCTATTAATTATCATCATTGTTATCTTGATGCTAATCAGGATGGATGCACAGGATTTATCAGACGAAGCAAACTTAACCGATAAGGAAACAAATTATAATAATATCAAGAAATGTCTTGATATTAATTTGATGGTGTATTATTATACCACTATGAATAAATGTCCACAATGCAATGGATTTGGGAAAATTTGGGGTTATGGATGTCCGGGATTTAAAGTAATTGAATTAGATTGTGATTTTTGCAAAGGCACTGGCAAAATATCTAACAAGCAAATAATTTGGCGGAAAAGAGGGGAAAAACTTAAAAAGCATAGAATGGATTTGCGCTTAACATTAAGGGAAGCAGCAAGACAATATAAATATGATGCAGCCAACCTGAGCAAAATGGAGCGCGGAATAATAAGCCCTGTAAACATTTATAGGAGATGATCATGTTGAACAAATGTATAATATTTTTAATCTTGATTCTCTTCGCACTGAGTTTCAAGAGCTCGAGCGCCGGCGATTTCAAATTCGCAGCAGCGGCTGGATTAGCCAGTTACGACTTCCACAACGATTGGGAAGCCTTAAAGACGCCACTTATGGGCGGTGTAGAATGGACGAAAGTAAAGAATCTTCCATTAGGGATTTTCATAGCACCGACTATCGGCAATAAGAACGGCAGAAATATCTCAACGCTCGATGCTATTTTCCATACTGATTTATTGTCAAAGTTTGGCATCGGATTCTCCGCACAATTTTATGATGTGCAAGAATCAGGATTAGTATTCTTCAGGGAGAAGAAATTATTGGTAACGTGGAGATTGCGGTGAAAATTGATGTTATAATCCCTACGTATAATGGTGAACGAACAATTGAACGGGCAATTAATTCTATCCAAAATCAAAAAGTCCCAACGGGAGTGAAAGTGAATATCATAATTTGTGATGATTGCAGCGAAGATCAAACAACAAGCATTGCACAAAGAATGAATGCTCACAAGATTTATCGGAATAAAAGAAATAGTGGCGGGCCGAATTGGGGAAGAAATATGGGGATCAAAAAATCCAAAGCAGATGTGATTGCGTTTCTCGATCAGGATGATGAATGGTTACCTGATAAGCTGGAACAACAAATAGAAAAAATAAATGAAGGGGCTGAACTTGTCGGTTCATGGAACGTTATCCGAATGGAATAAACATAAGGGACAACGATTATATTTGAGCAGTATTTTGATGATCAATAAAAATGTTCCATTATTTGAAGAAGAATATGGAATGTTTGATTATGATTGGTTATTAAAAGTAACTGAAAATCGTAATGTAATATTGATGGAACCAACTGTTGTCCGTTATATAGACGGACATAATTTATCCTTACAGGGATATTATCGACAAATCGACTATGAACTAATTAAGAAGAAGTTAGGCAACAATCAGAAGGCTATCAATAGACTAAACGGTACACAGGGAAGATATCTTTATTTTGTACAAAACTGGAAAGGTGCTCGTTATTTCTTTGCACAATCTAATAAGTCTTGGAAAAATGTTTTATATTACATTACAAGTTATGTCCCTGGTATCAGGGAAATAATCATTAAGCAATTCAGGGTTTTTGGATGACCGGGTTATTTAAACAAAATCTTAATTTTGCCGATCAGAAATGGGTATTCATTCCTAAACGATTGGAAATATGGAGAAATTTCATTGATGAAAAAGATGCAACAATTCTTGCTTGCGGACTGGAAGTATTTGAATATAAACTTTTTCCGCGAGCTAATTACGTAGGAACATTGGGTGACTATAACTACACTACATGGAAACCGATTCAGTCGGGAATTTATAAGACGGTATTTTGTTTTGAGGTTTTGGAGCATTTATGTAATCCATTATTTTTTCTGGAAAGAATGAAGTATTTTATGACCAAAGATGGTTTATTGTATATTTCATTCCCATCTGGCAGACCACAATTTCTATGGACGAATGGACATTTTCACGAGTATGGAAAAGAAAGGGCGGAGAAATTATTTGAAATGGCTGGATATAAAGTAATCAAAAGTATGAAAAGCCCTATAATATGGAGACCATTTAGGGATTATTTAAAAGGAATAAGACCATTGTTAAGATTAATTTTTCCGTTAAAATGCAGATTATATAAATTGAGATTGGAATAAAAATAATATGAGAAAACTACTTTTAAATAGTTTCACACATCGTCAAAAATTGATAGCTATTCTCAAAAATCAAGCAAAGAAATCCGATTTTAAAGAAGAATGGGTAATGGAAAATTGGTGGGTCGAGGATGATGGACGGGGCTTTTTCCTGCTTTATTTAGGAGAACCGAAAGAGGCGAAATTAATTGCTCACATTTTGCATAATGATGTTATTGAAATATAAGGGAATAATCAATGTCCATAGAAGAGACTTTATTGCAGAAATTGAATCAAACCATCAAGGCGTTGGAAGAGTTTAAAAACAGATTCGATAAGTTGGAAGCTATTATTTTAGGTAAAGAAGGTAGAGCGGGACTTGATGAAGAAATAAGAATGAATACAAAATTGAGAAACAAGATTGAAGGAGAAAAGATTATCGAACAAGTGGAAAGAAATACTGTTGTTATAAGAAACGTAGTAAAATTTGTTTGGATTGTAGTTAGTGTTTTTGTGGTTCAAACAGTAGGATTTGTCTTTTTCATAATTAATTATCTTACAACGAAATAAACTCATATAACAGAGAGGATATACCATGGGATTCTTTGATGATTTAGTAAAGATTGCATTTCCGCTTATTTTGAGTGCGGTTAAATCCATAGCGGATTCACAAGTGGATGGAGCTTCTTTGAGCTCCGAACAGAAAGGTTGGTTGTATTCTGGTTATGTACTCATTAATGTCAACTTCGATAAAATTGTGGAAAGTACTGACAATGAATATGATGATCAGACCTTACAATCATTATCGGATTTTGCAGCCGATACGCTTCAAGAAGGTGGAATTACAGTTCCTTTCATTCCGCCCGAGCTACAATCTCTTTAAGATTATGGAGAAAAATAGAAATGCCAGAAGCATTTGACAGTTGCGTGAAGAAGGGTGGGAGGGTTGTTACCGTGTCCGGTCCAAATGAAAGGTGGAATTTAAAAGCCGGTGAATATGTTCATATTTGCTGGTTAGGTAAAAAGCCATATCGTGGTTATACAAAGAAAAAAGAAAAATCTGATGGCAAAGAAGCGTAATTATAAACGTGAATATAAACAATTTCATGGTAAACCGGAACAAGTTAAAAAACGATCCACCAGAAACAAAGCTCGACGTAAGAAAAAACTAAAAGTTGGGGATGGCAAAGAGGTACATCATAAGAAACCTTTGTCAAAAGGTGGAACAAATAATAGTAAAAATATTGTTGTACAAAAAGGTAAAAAGAAGAATCGTAAAGAAGGTGGAAGGATAAGTAAGAAATGAAAACAATAATAATAACTTATAGCGGAGAATTAGATAAGATTCTTGATGATTTAATTGTTAAGGTAATGAAGAATGCTGGATTTGAATGGTATGCTCAAGGTTATGATTTGGTAAAAAAAGAAAGAAATATTTGTTTTGATGTTAAAGAGGAAATTTTAGAGAATGCCTAAACCAATTAAAAACGACAAAGAAGAAAAAAAACTTCTTAAACTTATTTGGGAAACTCATTTCTGGTCAAAACAGGCAAGAGATCAAGAGTTTATGCCACGTTTTCAGCATGCCATGAGAATGTATATGGATCAAACTATTGATTCAGATGAATTACAAATAATATATGAACGTGGACAAACTGATGTAAGCGTAAATTATCTTAGATTCTTTTTGCGTAAAATGCAGGCATATATGACTGCTAACCAACCTCAGTGGGTTGTATTTGGTAGTATATTTGATCGGGTTAAAAGTGCTTATTTAGCAAATGCTTATCTTAACCATAATTGGAGAATATCTAAGGGATATTTACAAGTTGTTGATATTCTTAAAAATATGACTGTTGGTGGTTTAGGTCTTGCTTCTAATTTTATTGATTATAAAGCAAGAGAAGGAAAAGGTGATGTTCGTTGGAGATCATTGCCTGTTCAGTATTATTATCCAGATTGGAGAAGTCAAGATCAATTACAAGATGATGCAAGTTTTCAACAAGTGGCTTTCACTGTTACATTGGAATCAGCTATTAGAATTGCTCCTGACAGGGAAAAAGAATTAAGAATGCTTGAAACTGTTCCAGATAATTATGATACTTTATTTCAGGAAGGAGCATTAACTTATGGAGAATTTCCTGATCCAGAAAAGTTGCATAGAGTAAGACGAGTTGCTCATTATCAAGTGGAGGAAGGTAAAATTTGGGAATTGCGGGATTTACTTGATAATAAGACATATAGAGTAAATGAAAATCCAGATTTACCATTACCTTATACTGTTGATATTAGAGAACTTAGTGTTCCAAGGCTTGTTAAATATGATTGTTTTTATGGTATGGGTGAGGAAGATGGAATAATATTTGATAAAACAATGTTTCCTTTTCCAGATTTTTTAATTAAACCATTTATAAATGAATTTACTGGAAATCCATTTCCTGCTGGAGAAGCATACTTTTTAGAAAAATTACAAAAGTATATTGATAAATCATTGAGGATTGCTTTACAACATGAACAATGGAACTCTAATCCAGGTGTATTTTTGCCAGAAGGTTCTGTTGATGATATTGCCGCTTTTGAAAAAAAGGTTATGTGGCCGGGATTTGTTCAAACTTATAACGCAGAGGAAGGGAATCCATTTTTTAAACAAGGCGTTGCCGGACAAACTGGTTTTTATAAGATTGTAGAGTTTATGATTGAATCAATGCGTCAAGGTGTTGGCAATATGTTTAATCCAGGCATGGCAAAGGGTAATGCAACTGAGGATCAATTACTTAAAGAATATGGACAAGAAGAAGGTGATATGTTGTTTAGAAATTTTGAAGTTGCATTGGAATCAAATGCTGTCGCAGCTTTAAAACTTGGAAAATATCATTATACTGAACCAATGCTTTTAAAATTTATTGATCGTCAAAAACATCCACAAGTTATTCCTGTTAATAAAACATTTGTAAATGAAGAAGGTGAATTGGATGGATATTATTTAAGAGATATTGACCATGATTTGGTAATAGCCACAAGGTCTTATGCTCCTTCTCATAAATTTGTTCAACAAGAAAGAATTGTTAGGGCGATGCAATTTTCGCCGCCGCAAGTTCTTGATTTATTGTTTAAAGAATTAGTTAAAACTATGGAGCTTGATCCAGAAATATTAGATGAAGTTAACATGAGAATGGATTTAATACCGCAATTACAACAACAAATGCAACAAATGGTTGAAATGCTTGATGAAATGCAAAAGAAAAATAAACAACTTGAATCACAAGTATTTACAGCTGACAGAAAGGCTGTTAGAGCTGGATACGATGCTGAATTAGTTGGGTTTGTAGATAAATTTAAAACAAACCTTAGAGCAATAGAAAAAATTTATCAAAATCAATTAAATTCAAATGTAAAAATTCAAAAGGCAATAGCCCAATCAAGGGAAGCCGGAAAGGTAGGACAAAATGGGACAAGCACGTAAAAAGTCTGTAGAAAAAGTTAAAGAGACTCCAGAGAAAAAAGCACAAAAGGAATTAGCACCAGATTTTGTTGACGATCAGGAAATAAAAGATCAGGAATATGAAGACCCTGTTTTGATGAAAATGATTGCCGGCGAAGAACCGGAAAAATTGGAAATTGAGGAAAGTGACGCTGAAAAAGAAATAAAGCCCCCAGTGAAGAAAAAGGAAAAAATGGAAGATGAAGCTCCAGATATTGTCACAAAGGAAGAAGTGGACATGGATGAAGAAGTGGAGTTTGATGATGATGAGGAAGAAGTTGAAACAAAGAAAATTGAGAAAAAAATTGAAGAAGAACCGGAAAAAATTGAATTTAGCGAAACGGTCAAGAGTGCTTTAAAGCCTTACAATGGGAATTTGCAACAGAAAATTGAAGAACTTGTTAAAGCGTATAATAGTGCACAAGCACAATTAAGTGCTTTGAATAATGTTCAAAATGTTATTAAAGAAATTGGTTTTGATGAATTAAAGCCTCATGAGTTGATCGCTTCGATGAAGGAGCTTAAAACAGCAGCGTTTGATTTTATGAATAATCCTCTTGCATTGGATGCATTAAATGGTTTAATGACTGGACAAATTCCGGATGCTTTAAAGCCTGATACAAAAACTGTTAAAGATTTTATGTCAAAAGATTCTTTGGAAGATTTTAGTTATGAAGAATCTATTAGTGATCCAAAGTCCGACAGTTGGCAAGCAAGGATTAATTGGGAAAATCATAGAAAACAACAAGAATCGAAAGTTCAAGATTTTGTTAATATCATAAATCAAAAGAAGGAAAATGTTACAAACTTACATACTCAGCTTCAAGATGCTAAGCGAGTTATAACGGAAAAATTGGATGAAGTTAAAGCTTTTGCTGTTGATGAGTATGGTATAGATAAAGACGATCCTGTTTTTGAAAATTTTGAAAAAAAGGTTAAGAATATAGATGTAGATTTTCTAAAAGTTTATTTTGCTGTATTCGCAAAACAAAGTAAAATTGAAAGTAAAGCATTAAGAAAAATAAGAGAACAGAAGGGAAAGAGTTTCGCTGAAACAGAAATTTCTCGATCTGTTGAGGAAAAAGAATCCAGTCTTGAGCCAGCCGATAAGGACAGGGAAAAAGAATTGGAGGAAACATTTCCTGATTGGAATAAAAATGATGGTTATGTTTATTAATTTTTAACAAACGAGGTAAATAAAAATGCAAGACCCGAATGCCGATCAGGTATCGACTGGTTTTAAGGGTTATGCTGGCATTTTTGCTCAGCGTCGGAAATATGATTTTTCTGACAAAGTAATCCAGAAAAGCAGGGTACATGCTCGATTATTTAACGTATTGTCAAGAAATTTGACAAAAATGGCAACGTCTGAACTTGAACCAAGAATTTTTGAGTTCACAGAAGAAAACGATGCTATTTCAATGGCTTCAAATGCAAGCACAGGAACAATTGTTGAGTTTGCGAATGTTGATGCTCAAATTCTTCAAAAGGATGATGTTCTTTATGTTTTACCTGTTTCAGTCACTTCTGCTCCATCTCAAGAAACAATTAAAGTTGTTTCAGTTGGGGCAAAAGATGGTGGTACTACCGGGGCAGGATATACGAATGTTACTGTTCGTAGAGGAAGCTCTCCGCTTACACTTACGGCGGCTGATTTTGTATTAGCATGGGGTGGTAATTCTGTCGCAGAAAATGCTGCTGGTTCTCAGCCAAGAACCAAAGAACCCAATTATACTTATAATTATCTACAACTGTTTGATAAGACAGTTGGCGAATCCAAAGATGTTCAAAATAGTGAGTTTTATGCGAAGGAATTTTTTAGCATTAATGGACAAGCAATGCGGAAGCGAAATATGTTAATGAAAAATATCAATTGGGCTTTTTATCTTGGTGAACGTGATAGGGAAACATCAGAAACGTCCGATTATAGGCATTTTACAGGAGGTGTTTATGAGGCTGTTCCTACTGCCAATAAATTGAGCATGAGTGGAAATATGACTGTAAATTATTGGCAGGAAAAGTCGTCCACGACATGGTTTAAACAAGGAAACGAAATGCACACGAAGTGGCTTTCTTGTGGGCCGCAGTTTCTAAGTTCTCTTGAAAATATGTTTACTCAATACTACCAGTTGCCGGTTAACAATGTTCTTTCTACTTTTTATGGCATTAAGATTAAAACTCTTGAGCTTTCAGGTGGAACATTTAACATATTTAGGGAGGAAACATTTCTTGAGACTGGCTATTCAAATTGTGCATTTATTTTGGATGGTGATTTTCTTGCTTATATGTATTTAAGAAATAGGGATATTCAACTTGACAAGGATGTTACAGATAAGGCTTCCAAGTGGAATCAGACAAAATGGAAATTGTTTGGTAGGATTGGATTGTTTAGAGCTTATGATGCGGCGCATCATTTTCTGTATAATCCTTCTGAGCCGGCATAATTTGAGTAAATTAATTAATTGAAGTTTAACAAATAAATTTGAGGTATTAAAAATGATTGGCGAAGGTTTTATTTTACAGACTATTCATGGTCGTGCCTTCCAGTCGGGTGATCGCCTTATTGAATTTGGAACGGTTGCATTTGTCACAACTGGTTCTACTGTTGAAATTACGACAAATCTTAGTGTGGTGGAATGTGTTCTTGCTTTGCCAAAAACTGTTACGTATGGCGTCAATGATCAATTAAGCTCTGATGGTGTTGTTACTACCGGAGCAGTTACTTTGGCAAGAAACGCTTCTGGCACAAACGGTCTTTCTGCGTATTATCTAATGATTGGTTACAGGTACGACTAATATTATCGGGGGCTGAAATGCCCCCTTTAAATTTGGAGAAAATATGTCATCTGTAAATTTGTTGACATTGGCAAGATTAATTAGCAAGGATTCTAATGATGGAGAATATTTAAAGATAGAAAAATATTCTATGCTTTCAGCTGGACAAGAAGCCCTTGCTACTTATCTTCATCCAAATTATTTACGTTCTTTAAAAAAAATCAAGACACATGCTTCAATAGCAAGTCCTGGAGCTGTTACTGCTGAAGCAGATTTTCTTAAAAGAGTTCATTGGGAAAAATCTGATGGGACGCCGATTGATTGGTTGGAGCTTGAGGATAAAAGAGAATTGGAAAATACTATTGAGGGTGGAAACAATAAACGTCCAAGATATATTCAATATTACGATGGAACTAATATAAAGTTTAAAGTGCTATTGGATACATATCCTATTACAAATTCTGTTCAGTATTATGTAGCACAGCCGCCGGCACTGTCGGATTCTGTTAATCCTTTGGTAATTGGGTTCGATCATTTAATTGCAATGTATTTTAAACATTTATTTCATTTAATTGAAGGACAAGTAGATTTAGCTCAACTTGCTTTAACAGATTTTATGAAAACTGTTGATGATTTAAATACTAAATTGAGGTTATAATGGCTGGATATACAGGGATGACTCCGAGACAAATTATTGAAAAAGCCATGACCATTGCAAAGAAAAATGGATTTCAAATTTTATTTGCAGAGGCAAGAGCGGTTTTTGATGAAGCTATGCTTTGGGTTTCAAAAGATATTATTGAATATGGACAATTATATTCTGCAACATGGCCAACAACAGATCAAGTCGCAATGGGAACAAATAACATTTTGCATCCTATTCGTGTTTATGGTGATGCTAAAGAATTAGTGTTTATTCCTTATGAAATTTATCGTAAAATGTTTTTAGGTGATGTCGTTGATAAACCATCAAGTGATACCAATAATTATTATACAATTCTTGGAAGAACAATTTATCTTGAACCAGATTTAGAAGGAACGTTTACAAATGTTGTAATTGAACATGGAGTACGTTCGGCTTCTATTGAGACCGGTGGTGTTGATGTTGCTCTTAATTTAAATTTAGAATATTCTTTAGTTGTTTCATATAAAATATGTCAAATTCTTTGTCCTGCTCAATTACAAAAGTTATTTTTTGGTTTGTATAAAGATGCTAAAAAAGAGGCAATTAGTTTTAAAAATAAGTTGTATGCGACAGGACATGCAACATTTTGGAATCCATTTGCCGGTGGTAAACAAGGTAGATCAAGTGGATGGCCGGGCAAAATAAGTAATGAGTAAGAACATTTTTAAAAAAATGAGTAAATTGTGCCAGGAATAGCAAGAACAGATTTTTCAGGTGGGATGATTACTGATGTTTCTGAACTTTTGATGCCAGAGAATGCGGTAAGAAATGCCCAAAATATTGATTTATGGAGCGAAATTGGAGCTGTTAAATTATTTCATACTTTTTTGTTTAAACATTCTTTTCCAACTGGAAAAAGATATGATCATCATGTCATATTTCCTGTTCAAGGGGATAAAGATTATGCCATAATAATGACAACTGATGGTAATATTTACACTTATGAACCTGTTGGTGGTTTTAGTGCTTCTTTGATGGCGGTTACTGTTGGTGCGCACATGGTTTATGCTGGAGAATCTGTATATGTATTTTATAGAGCAATGTCAAATCCGTCTTTGGCAAATACGATTAGAAAGAGAATATATTGGGATTATGATACTTCTGCATTTATTGTTGAGGATGTTATTATTAATGAAAGAATTTTTATTGGTAATGTTTTTGAGGTAGCAAATACTGTTTCAAATAGTCTTGTTTATTATAAGTTAATTTTAACATCAATTATTGGAGATGGTTCAGAATCTTTTGGTCATTTAAAAATAGATGTTTTGAGTTATGGGAGAGATCATTATTTAGTAATTAATACAATAAGTGGATATTTTAGAGCAAGAATTTATTTGGCGTTTAAAGCTAATAATTCTGACAGTTTTTTGTCTCCGCAATTTTGTTATGAACTTGAAGCAACAGATAAAAAAAGTTTTATTCCAATGGTTTCTGGGCAATTTACAAGTGCTCCAACTGGATCGCCTGGTATTAGGATATATTATGAAGATGGGATTGGAACAAATGTTCAAACATTTTGGACTACAATTTTAGAAGAAATTGTGACAGGTGAAACACTTTTTATTACACCAGGAAATAAAATTAAAGTTTTTGGAGTGGAAGTTGAAGTTGTTTCAATAACAAAGAATGTTACAAATAAATGGTATTTTATAGAAGTTGATAATGTAATACCAGCCATTGCATCATTTGCTAATGATAATGATAGATATGCTGTAATTGAAATTCAGTTGAATTGGATACAATCTGGTAGTGTGTATTATTTATGGATTCCTATTTCAAAAAGATATATTGATTTAATTTCAACTCCTGTTGATGAAAATAGACCAGAAGGAAAATTTACATCTGGGACTGGCAATGTTTCTGCTTTTGCATCTAATAAATTATTTACAGCAAATCCATATTTTCCTGATGTTTTTTCTACGGGAAAAGATAATGATAAAAAAGGGTTTATTGGATGGAATTATATTACTGGTGAGGGAAAACATGCTTATTCTTTGATTCCTGATATACAGTTAATTTCTCCAACATTTTCTGGTTCAAGAATTATAGATATGTTTGGATTTCAAGATACATTGTTTATATTAATGGAATCTGGAATTGCAAGATTAAAATATGATGCTGGCATTTCTTTTTTACAAAGTGATAAGTATGGTGTTTCTTCGAGAAACAAATATTTTGTTGACCTTGGTAATATGTTTATTTTTTCTGAAAATAAACTATATTCTGGCGCTGTTGATAAATTGAATTATGAAACAGGTTCTTTTGATTTTATTGAACTTGGTAGAACTATTTCAAGCTTGTTATCTTCTTTGGTTAATCCAAGAATTGTTTATGATAACATTAATGAACTTATCTACATTTCAGATTTAGATGATGGATCAAATTATATATGTTCTTTAAGAGATGGTAAACCTGTATGGGTTAAACTTGATACAGGTGGTCTTTATTTTACATCTGGATTTAGATTGGGTGGAAATTTTTATTTTGTTAATACAATAGTTGCACGTGATGAAATTTCTACAAATAATTCTTCGTTGTATGGAAATGATGTTGTTATTGAGGACAAGAACGTTTATATTCCAATGTCTAATGATTTTATTAGGAAGTTGGAAGTTCTTTATCAAAAAACATCTGGTACATTATCTTTTGAACTTATATTGGATGGTGTAACTGTAAAAACATATACATTATCAAATAAAACTTCTATTGGTTTTGAGGAATTAAAAGTTCCAAGGGGAGGTACAACAAGATTTGAAAAGATTAGATGGAAATTAACTGGCAGTAGCTTGTCAAGTGATTTTAAATTTTTGGGAGTATTTATAAACAGGGATGATTATGGAAAAGAAACACAAAGGGGGTATTAATGGCTGGGCAAACAAAAGGGAAAGGCATACCTGACTGGTTATCTTTGATTGGTCCATTGGGAAATTTGCTTTTTCAACCAGATTTTCCAGAGATTCCAAATTTAAGTGAATTTGGTTTAGACCCTAAACAGCTTAGGGGATTTTTTAATTTGAAAAGGGCAATCACAAGGTCTGGAATTTTTCGTGGCGCTTCTGATACTGCAAGAAAGACTGCCGGAGCATTACCATCTTCATTAAGTCAATCAACTATTCCAGCTTCATTTACTGCCGATATATTTAGTAAAGCAGAAGATCAAGCAGCTCAAGCAGAAGCGGCTATTGCTGGTGAAGAAATTAGTGCTTATGCTCAAGCATATCAATTAATGTTACAAAAGTTTGGAATAGAGGCAGATATAGCAAAAGAAAAAAGAGGTGGAATAAGTGATATATTTGAAATTGCGTCATTTTTGCCTTTGATTTTATAGGAGATTAAAATGGCATTTGATGTTTTAAAACAAACATTAGGTAGACGTGCTCTTGAGAAATTAAGAGAAAATGATCCAGATGTTATTGCTCAAAGAGAACAATTAGAAGCTCAAACATCTGGATTTATTGAACAATTAAAAGAAACTCAACGTCAAAGAGCATTAAAAGAGGGTGCTTTCAAGGCTGGAGAAGAATTGAAAATGGTAATTCAGGAAGCATCTAAATTACCTCCATTAAAAGAAGAAGAATTAACTGATTATGAAAAAGCATTGAAAAAAGAACATCCAGAGCTTGAAAATACATTTAGAATAAGAAGAATGTTACTTGAGAAAACAGATGTTCCTTCATTTATGTTTTCCTCTGGCGATCCTGAATTGGTTGCGGCTGGACATGCTTTGTATCCAGAATTGGTTAGCAAACAAGAAGGTCAATTTGCTCCATTTCATTTTGAAGAAAAGAAAGAATTGATGGATTTAGAATTTGAATATGCTAAACGATTAAAGCAATTAGATGCTCAATTAAGAACAAAAGAAATTGAACAAATGACTGGAAGGGATATTTACAAAATATTAACAAAAGGTAAAGTTGATATTATTAATGATTTGACTAAAGGTAATGTTGGAGCAGCTCTTGCTCAATTTAAACATAACTTAGATGCACTTGCAAAGGCTGATCTTAGTCCATTGGATAGAGCGCAATTATTGTTGAATCTTGAAATAGTTAAAAATGAAGTTCTCAAAACATTGGGTTCTGGATTTTTTAAAGATAGTGATGCTGCAAATGCTTTTGAATCTGAATGGGAAAAAGCAACAGAAACTGGTGATCTTGATAATTTAATTAAAATGTTTACCCCTGGGGCGCCAGAAGCGATTAAACCATTTTTTGGTACAGAGCAAGTTCCAGAAAGTGATTTGAAATTATTTCCATCTCATGAACCAACACAGCAAAAATTAAAGCCATTAGATAAAGAAACGGCTCGTAAGATTTTGGAGGAAGCCGGTGGGGATAAAAACAAAGCGAGAGAAATTGCTAAGCAAAGAGGTTATGAGTTCTAATGCCTGATATTTTTGATACGATAGCTCCAGATACAACAAGGCAAGATATATTTGATACTATATCTGCAAAGGATTCTGTTGTTCAAAAAGAACCAGATGTTTTTGATAAAGTATCTTCGCAATCTCTTTTGGATTCTTTTTTTGGTTCTTTGTTTCAAAAGAAAAGTTCAGAAAAATTAGAGGCAATGAAGCGTGTAAGAGAATTGACAACAGCAGCTTTTGGTGGGGCAAATATTGACAAAGAAGAGTTTGAGAAACAAATTGATATTGCGACAGAAGGAGATCAACCTGGTGTTTTAGGCCAAACAATTATTGGAATAATGAAGGGAGCTACTGGTGGAATTGGTTTTGATAAAGAAACTGAAACAGATATTCCTAAAGGTACAGTAGAAAGAATAAGTAGAATGACCGGCGAATTTGCTGGATTTATAACTGGTGCTCCTGTGAAAGCTGGAACTGCTGTTGCTGGAAAGTTTTTTACAAGTAAAATTGGACAAAAGTTTTCTCAAGCATTAATTAGAAGATTTGGTAAGAATGTACCAAAATGGGCACAAGAGGCATTGGCCCTTGGTTCAGCATCAACCTTTGCTGGAAATGAAAATTTAACAGAGATTGTAAGTGATCCATCTGTTGATAGAATATTAGATGATCTTGTTGAAAGAACAAAACATTTTACATGGGGGGCAGCGGTTGGTGGTAGATTTGGAATTATTAGGGATAAAATTGGAAAATTTGGAGTTAGAATTGCTTTGAATCTTGCCATATCTAATGGCACAAATTTTGGTTTGGCTGGTTTTGATGTCGACAATATGCCATTAGAAGACATTGTGTTTAATTCTTTGTTAGATGTTTGGTTTTCAAAGAATGGGAAAAAACCAACAATTCAAGAAGAAAAAATAATTAAAGAATCGTCTAAAAATATCGCGCCGGAAGTTGCTAAAGAGTTAAAAGCATTGCCAGCAGCAGGTGAACCAGAAATTAAGTTTATTGGAACAGAAAAAGGGATTGTTAGAAAAAAAGGTATTGAAGCTATTCCAAAATTTAGAGAATTTGTCGAGGAAACTGGTATTCCATTTGAACGTGTTAGCGGAAAAAAAGCTGATCCAGAATTAGCACAAAAACTTGTTGATGATTTTAATGCTTTAAAGTTTGGGAGAAATGTATTTACTGTTGATGTTGAATCTGCTAAAGCATGGAAAAGATTAACTGATGAGAAACTTGATGTTTCTAAATCGGAGATTAAACCTAAAAAACAAGCTGAAAAACTTGTTGAAACTGAAGCTAAAGTATTTGAAAAAGAGATTGAGAAAGAGATTTCTAAATCCTCCAAAGGAATCGTTAATAGAATAGAAGGTTTAGAAGGAGAGCCTCTTAGAACTCAAATTTCAGAACTTACTAAAAACACAAAACCAGGAGAATTAACTCCTGATGCTTATAAATTTGGGAATAGTTTATCTGATGCCGATATTCCAGAACTAAAGAAAATAGTTGTTGATTTATCAAAACAATCTCTTAATGAAGGTTTGTCAATTAAGGAAAGAGAAGCATTAACATGGGAATCTCAGTTTGCAAGAGAAGCTCTTATTGCTAAAACTGGAAGATATTATACTTATGAGGTTGAAAAGGGATTGCTTGAAAAAGATATTCCATTGTCTGTTAAAAAAGATATTAACAAAATACTAATTAAAGATTCTTTTGAAAAAACGGGTGGAGTAGAATTTATATTAGGAAATAAAGATAAATTTACTGTAACAAAATCAACAAGTGTTCCTGATGGTGTTCAAGTTGTTCAATGGAAAGATGGTACTCCTGTTAAACATGAACTTTATAATAACATTGATGAAGCAATTAAAAGAAATCCTTATATTAAAAATGTTGAAAGTGTTAAAGGTGCTAATGTTGGTAAAAAAGAACGTAGAATAATTAGTGATGAAGCGTATAAAAAAGCAAAAAAGAATATTACTGACAAAGGTCAAAGATTAACAACAGGAATTGATCCATCTTTGATTGGTGATTATGTAACTGTTGGGGCATATCATTTTGAAAATGGACTTAGAACATTTTCATCTTGGTCAAAGAAAATGATTGAAGAATTTGGCGATAGAATAAAAACGCATTTAAGAACAATTTGGGATAAAATTTCAAAGGAACAAAAGGAAGCAAAAGTTGAAACAAGTGTAAAAGATAAATGGAATAGAGCAAACAGACAAATGAGAATTGCTGTTGCTAAACATAACAAAGAAAAGAAAGAAAAAATTGATGATATAAAGTTACATAATATTCTTGAAGATGTCACTGGTAAACGTTCTTTTAAAGAAGCGACTCCAGAAGAAATTAAAAGTGTTTCAGAGCAAATAGGTAAAATGTCTATTTCTGAAACAGAAAAATATCAAGAATTTAAAAAACAAGAACTTGAAAAAATTCAGAATCTAAATATTAAAAAAGAAATTGAAAGCGTAGAAAGAAGAACTGTCGAAAGAAGAAAAAGATTTATAGACAGAAAAAATATTAACTCAGACGCTACAATGTTTTCTAAAAGTTGGGTTGGTGATTTTTTTTCAAAGATTTTAGATATTCGTTATGCTTGGGAAACAGCAGAAGAAAATACAGGTGCTCCATTTAAAACCCTTGGTAATGTATTGGATGAAGGCGGTCGAGAAGTAAAAATTAATACAATTAAACATATGGATAATATTTTTATAGAAGCTAAAGTTCCCGCTGGTGAGGTTGTTGGTGATAAGGCTGTTCAAAAAGCAATCACTGAATGGATTATTAGTGGCGGAAAAACTGATTTACCTGCTAAATATCAAGCTGTTGCAAAAGCTCTTATTAAAGAATTACAAATGCTTGAACCAGATGTTAGAAAAGTTAGAACTCTTCGTTATTGGAACAATGAAGCTCCAAAACCAATGAATGCTTCAAAAGAAATTCTTGAAGAAGGAAAAAAAATATTATTAGAACAAGGAGAAAAAACATTTGATGAATGGATTAAAAAACAAGATTATGGAGTTATAAAAGAAGGTTATCTTCCTGGTGCTTATAGGGCAGCAACGGAATTGGATGATTTTACCAGCACTTTGTTTTTAGAAAGAAGTAAAGCATGGGCAGAAACAAGGATTGGTGATTATTATAATAATGTTCCGTTGTTTGCTGGTGTAAGAAGATATTTTATGAATGTAGAAGCTTATAAAATATTACATCCATATAAAGTAAAACTTGAACAATTATTAGATGAAGTGCAAGCATCTTCCTTGGATAAAAGAATGGTAAAAGAATGGTGGAAAAGATTAAATGGAATTAATGTTGCAAATGATCCGATTAGTAATGTTATTAATAAGTTTCGTGGAATGTTTTGGACAGCAAAATTAAATGCCAATCTTTTTATATATGGGAGAAATTTTTTACAGAATCCAAATCTTTTATATCAGAAATTAGGGTTTGGGGGAATGGTAAAACATGGATGGAAATTATTTATTCCAAACATAAAACTTGCTGGCACAAATGATCCATTGATACAAGAAATATTAAAAAGACAATTTCATAATAGAATGAATGAAATGGTTGGTTTAACTGATGATTATTTTTATGTTCAGGATGCTTATACAAAACATAAATTAACTACAAATGCAAGAAGAGTTGTTAGATTTTTACCGGCAAAATATGGTTATACAGATTTATTTAATAGATTAAAAGCATTCAGAATTGTTTATGACAATGGGTCTATGTTGTTAGAACAATATAAAAAAGGAAAAATAAAGGAACGTGAACTGTTTAAAAAAAGTGGTGGTTATAATCTTACAAATTTAGAACAAAGAGAATTATTAATGCGCCTTGATAGAATTAAAGAACCAGGATATAATCCATTTTTAGAGAATCTTTCTGAACGTGTTACTCAAAACACTCACTTTTTATATACAAGGTTTGGAAAAGGTTTAGCAGAACAATTTGCCGCCGGACAACATGGCTTAGATGTGTTTACTTGGTTTAAAGGTACTGTTCAAAATTTTTATAAAGGTGGAATAGAGCGTATTTATGAAGGAATGAAAAAGAAAAATTATTCAGAAGCATATTCAGGTTTAAGAACTGTTGCTATGTTTTTTTTGGCAGGGGAAGCTATTGGCGAAGTGTCTCAGCTTTTGTTTGGCAGAGGGTCTGGTTATGGTTTGGGTTCTCTTTCATGGAAATTTGGAGGTGTTGGAATAGGTACATTAATAGAATTTACGGAAGGAGTGTCTGGATTTTTTCAATGGTTTGATTCTGCCAATGAAGATGAAGTTGTTGCGCAGTATGCTAAAATGAGGGCAAAAAATTCTTTTGACACAATGACAAGACTTGTTCCATTTGTTGATATAATGATTAGAATGCATGAATCTGTTGGAAATGTTAAAGGAGTTACTTTATGGAAACTTGTACAGAAAGAAATTATGAAGGATGGAAATGTTACATGGAATCAAGCAAGAAGAACATCTTTACAATCATGGCAATATTTTTTATTTGGAGGATCAAAATCTCCCGAACAAACAAAGTTTAAAGATTTAGAAAAATTAAACAAAATGAAAGGATTGGAGAAATTAAGATGAGCAAAAACATTTTTAGGAGAATTAAAATGAAGAAATTAATTGTAATGTTAATATTGTTTTGTGTTCCATTATTAGCACAGCCATTAACTCCTGTTTATCAATTTAAAAGCAATAATAAATATTGGGATAATTGGGATATTAACAATAAATATTATGTTTTTCAAGTTGATTCTGGTGCAACAGATTCCTCTATTACATCAAAAGAATTTGCACCAACACGAGGATTTGATGGTTTGATGGAATTTTATGCAGAAGTTACAAATTATTGGACAACTACTTCTTTACCTGATACAACTTATATTGAAAATGGAAACTTTCAACCTAATGGTAAATCGGATTCAACGACAATTATTGTTGACGATACTTCTGGGGTTACTGTAAATTTGTTTTCCATTTTTGAAAGATATTATGGGCAAGCAATTGGCTGGAAAGTAGAAGATACATTACAATGGGTTCTATATAACAATAGGGTTGTTGCTCAAAAATTAAATTCAATTTCAGCTTTATCAACATTTTATGTATCTCAAATAAATCCAATTCCAACAGACACTGTTGATTTTTGGATGGGTGATCCGCCATTACCTTGGAGAGTTACAACTTATACTGCCGTGCATGATACAATGAGAACATATATACTTAAACTTGAATTTAAAGAACATTTACCTAACCGGGGGCAATAATGCGTAGTGTACAGTGGATACCAATTAAAACAAATTCAGATAATGTAGCACAACCAATTAATCTTGGTAGTGGGGAAACAAGATATAGTAATCCGATATTTCAACCAAGTTCAAAACCTTTTGCATGGTTTGGTGTGCATGTTGTAGCAGACGATGGGGTAACAATTGAAATAAGCATACAATATAAATTTCCAGATCAAGAAGAATATGCAGATGCAATTATTTTAGAATCTGGTTCTGGGTTAGCGTTAAATAATGAAACAAAAGTTAAATATTATAGGCTTGATGCTATGCTTGCTGAAAATTGGATTCCAAACATTCAAACAAGATATAAATTTCGAGAACAACTTGGAATTGGTGGTTCTGCTGTAATAAATGGTATTCATTCAATTTAAGGAATTAAAATGTACAAAATATTATTATTTCTTATTTTATTATTTAATGTTTCTTATGCTCAATTATTTCCACGTTCTGTACAATATTGGCATTTAGCCGATGCCGTTAAAGATTCTTTGCTTGCAAGGGGCGTTGCTGATGATACGACAGAATTAAAATCTAAAACGTTTCCCATTGATGGATCAATAGTTTATTTACGTGGGTTAACATCTGGAGATATTGTTGGAAATGGTTTATTTTATCAAGATAATTTTGCCTACACAAAAGATAAATTTAATTATTTTGATAACGCAACTGGGGGAAAGCAATGGATTAGAGCAAATTATAGAACATATGTTTCTCCAACATCTCCTTCTGATGGTCTAAAACTTATTGGATTGGGTGTCAACCGGGCTGCTAATATTGGTTTTTATAGTGGAGACAGTACGAGATGGAGAATAGGGGCAGAGGGGGAAGCCGATACGAATAATTTTGTAATTTTCCGATATGATGATGATGGAAGTTTTCTGGATAAACCATTTGAAATAGAACGGTCAACTGGAACGCTTTATTTAAATCCTGATGATGGAGATACTTCTAATACGCCAGTTGCTCAAAGACTTCATTCCGTATTGGAAAGTGCAGCGAGTTCTGGCAATAATGTTAATTCCATATTCAGAAGTAATCAAGCAGTCGCTAATTCCGGCAATATTCAAGGGCTGGAATCTTATGTTAAGGTTTCGCATCCATCCGGTACGGTTAATCTTGCTATTGCAGGTGTATCTAATATTGAACCGGCAATGGCAAGTGGCAGAACATTATCAATCGCAAGATCACATCAAGCGGGTGGCAATTTAACTGGTGCCGGTACAGTGACTACATGGGCGGCTTATTACGCTCAACCTTTTGCAAATACTGGTGGCGGTACAATTACTAATGGGTATGGACTTTATGTAGATGATTTTCCATCCGGAGTAACTAATATGTATGGCGTTTATATTAAGGATGCGGATGCGGATAATTACTTTGCAGGTAATTTGCTTATTGATGGGGCCGTGAACATTGGAAATATTTCAGGACTTGGTGTAAATAATGGAATTGAAATTGGACCAGGTTTTTTTTCGTCGGCTGCTATATTCATGGGAAATGATTTAACTGATTACGGTGTAGTTCGATGGACAGATTCTTCGGTTGAACTTAAAAGTGTCGGCAAAAACATATATCTTAATCCAGATAGTAGTGTGGGGGGGGGCGTTGGGATAGGTATAGAAAATCCAGATAGTAAATTGACGGTAAATGGGGATGAGCACATTATTGGGGATTTACTTGTAGATGGAAATGTAACAATATCAGGCGGTACTATTAATAATACAATTATAGGCGTTTCAGCTCCAGCGCAGGGAACATTTTCGTCTATGGTTGTTGAGGGAACATTCCACGCTGACGATTATATTGAAACTGATGGTCAGATTGTTAATAGCAGCCGTCAAACACTAACATTGGGAATTGGCGCAACTACAATAAATGTAACGAAGAATATTATTCAGGTAACAGCCGGCGGTGACGGTAATACGATTGCAACTATAACTGGTTCTGCGGGCGTAGGAATTTATACTTTAATTTTTACAGATGCGTTTGTTATTATAACAGATACGGATGCTCATACTGCTAATACGGTAGATTTGAGTGCTGCTTTTACAAGCGCTGACGATACTGTATTAACTTTAGTTTATGACGGAATAAGTTGGTATGAAATATCAAGGAGTGTAAATTGACGGTAAATGGGGATGATATGTGGGGGAATAAGTTATGATGATCGCTGACAATTGTTGTAACATTATTTTGTGCATTTTATAACTTAAATTAAGGAGAATAGTTAAATGGCAGCTTTTGTAAAAATAAATGATTTTGTGGAGCATCTTGCTGAAAAAGTACATAATTTAGGTGCAGATGCTCTTACCCTTGCTTTATCTAACACAGCGCCAGGTTCAGAGACTCCTGTTCCAACTGCTGATGGGAATGGGATTTTAGCTAATGTGACTGAAATTTCTTATACCAATTTAAGTACACGAGTGCTTACAATTAGTTCATCAGCACAGGCAAGCGGAGTTTATAAATTGGTCATAGCCGATATAACATTAACGGCGTCTGGAGGTTCAGTAGCAACCTTCCGGTATGTTTATGTTTATAACGATACACCTACGTCTCCCGCTGATCCGTTAATCGCTGTGTTTGATAAAGGGGCTGCTGTAGATTTGGCAAACGGTGAAAGCATGGATGTAGATTTTGATGGTACAAATGGATTATTACAATTAACCTAAAAGGAGATTATTCATGTTAGGAATAAAAAGAACAGAAGAACAAATTTTATCGGAATTGGAAAAGGCAAAAAAAGAATGGCACGAAAAACGATCGTCATTAACTGAAGCGGAGCAGATCAAATTTAGAGAAACAATTAGAGCATTAAACGATGAATATTTTACTCATATGATTGATGGTTGTAAGCCATGTGAAAAGTGTGGACAATTGCCAGTAGGTTTACATCAGCCAACGAAAGTGAGATTTAAGGAGACGCCAGAATCGAAGGAAGTTATTTTATTGCAAGGATATTATGAAATTGGTTGTGTTAGTGGTTGCCAACATTCCAAAGGAAAAGAAATTAGTGGTCGCCCGCAAAATTTACGTACTTTTGCTATGTCACGGGAAGGTGCAGTAGACAATTGGAATAAGAAAAAATTCTTTTTGAGGATTTATCCATAAACAAGAAAAAAAAAGAAAAAAATGGCTTGGACTGAAATTATATCGGGACGTAAAGCAACAAGTAAACTCTTTGCAGATGGCAGTAAGCGAGCAAGAGTTATTGGTATGTCTCAAATTCACTATGAATCTCAATTGGATTCGGGCGTTTTTGATTCTGAGATTGATCTTGAAGTGCGCCCGGTAAATAACGCTCAACTTGATGGCTGGTTGGTTACTCAAAATGGTTTCCATTACGCTTTGGGCAATCCGAAAACTGGATTGCTTGCCGGATTGGATGGAACAATTGGTTTTGGTGGACGGAAAGGACAAAATTGGGTTAAGTATAGATTATTCAGAGTTGGCTATCTACATTATCCTACAAGAGCATGGCAGGACATCGGAGGAGCTCCAACTTATAATCGAGCTCAATTATCCAGAGAATTTTTCACCAGGACTTTTTTGGATGGAAGTCAATCCAGAGTTATGGGAAGGGCTCAATGGAATCGAATCTGGTCTACACCTTCGGGTGGACAAATTAATGCTGAATGGGTTGTGAGAGGTGGTGACCTCAAAGAGAATGTGATTCTAAATCAAGCGGGTAGAGATTGGATAAGAAATAATCGTCCTCCAACAACTCCAATCAATGAAACATATTTTGGATTTGTTTATCAGATTGATCCAACAGGTATTCCTCGCTGGATCAAAAACGGTATCTTGCAAAATATAGATGGTGATTTTGATGATGTAAATGGAAATATAGAAATAAAAGACAGTCTGGATCGGTTGTTGGCGTTTATGCCAGTTAGTGATGTATGGACACCAGGTGGAACTCGTGCAGATTGGAGACGGCGATTAAGAAAACGAATTTATAAAGATGGCTCAAACTGGTTTTTATTGGTTGGAATTAGAGTCGATGATCTAATAACATTACCTGCTGGAGACTTAATTTTTGACCCATCCTGGTCTACATCAATTTCAGCAAATGCTAATGATGGAGAGCAAGGGGCGTCAGGTTGGGGATTAACAGGTTATCAGGATCACATTTATGTTGGAAATGAATCTGATGTTAATAATTATGCTGGATTTTCTTTTCAGGCACAAGATGATTTAACTTCTGTTACCTCAGTTGATAAAGCTTATTTTAGGGCTTTTACAGGAGGTGATAGAGATGTAAGTCCTATTCCAGTTGTTGCTTTAAGAGTCTCAACTAATAAGTCTGCTATTTGGTCATCATCTAATTTGCCTTCCAATGCTTCTTGGATCAATGCAAGAGCTACCGCAAACTTTAATCCTGTAAATGGGATTTGGGTTTTTGGTGAGGGCGATTCTTATGCACTTAATTTAAATTCTGATATAGAAACATTAGCTCCCGATATAAATGATTGGATTAATATTTGTGCTTATACCGATTATGGTGGAACGACAAATCATTATATTGGGTTTCAAGATTATAATAATGCGGGAACTAATGAAGCTGAATTGTATATTGAGTGGACAGCAGGTGGAGAAACTCCCTTAGTCGCCGATAAAGGAGATTTTGCTCTTAGTGGTCAAGCTACCGGATTACTTAAAAACAATTTAATTGGAGCTTCTCAAGGCTCTTTTGTTTTATCTGGTCAATCAGTAAATCTTAATAAGACATTTAGTTTGCCTGTAGAAAAAGGTGATTTTTCTTTTACTGGTCAATCTATTGGATTTTTGGCAGATAAATTAATTGAAATTGTGCAGGGTTCATTTAGTTTGACTGGTCAAGATGTAATTATGGATAAGGTTTATAATATCCCCATTGAAAAAGGGGATTTTGCCTTATCAGGACAGGCAATAAATCTACTTAAAAATTTTTTGATTCAAACTGGACAAGGCTCTTTCACACTAACTGGATTCGATACAGCATTTCCAATCACAGAACTTTTAGGTATTGAAAAAGGAGATTTTGTACTGACAGGACATGATATAGGATTATTTAGAACTTTTCCAACGGCAATTGATAAAGGGGATTTCATATTAACAGGACAGGATATTAATTTATTTACAAATAAATTATTAGGAATTAATCAAGGCAGTTTTGCTCTTTCCGGTCAAACTGTAAATTTTTTCAAAAGTCTTTTATTACAACCAGCAAAAGGAGATTTTGTTCTAACTGGTTATGATGTTGGATTAACGGAGACTTTTGAACTTATTTTAGTTGCCGATAAAGGAGATTTCACATTAACTGGCTATGAGACGATATTTTTGATTACAAAACTGTTGGGAATTGAGCAGGCAGATTTTATTCTTTCTGGACAAAACGTTAATTTTGCGAAAAATTTATTATTGTTAGTATCTAAAGGTGATTTTGCGCTTACCGGAAATACAGTAAATTTACTAAAGAATTTAGTATTACAATTACAAAAAGGTAATTTTATTTTAACTGGATTTGATACAACACTTAATGTTATGGCTATTTCGGATAATATTGTTATTACTATTCTTGAAACTAAAAAATATATTAATACAAAAATTGGAATTGAAAATTATATTGAACAATTAATTGAATCAAAATCTTTTGTCGAAGTTAAAATTGGAACAAAAACATGAACAATATTTTCGATCGTGGTTCTGCGATACTTGTAGAGGTTGAATTAAAAAAACGAGTACCATTTGTATTTGAGACATCATTATTTGATCCTGCTGTAAGTCAAAAAATTACTGTACTTGATGAAAAGGGAACAGTAGTTATAAACAATGTAAACTTAGTAAAATCAACAATTGGCAAATATTACTATATAATACAATCATTAGCAGAATGGACACTTGGAAAATATATAATAAAAATTTTAGTTGTAGATACGGTCTATTCTGATGTTAATTATTCAAATCAACAAAATGAATTTTATTTACAATGATGGTAAAATTAAATTAAGGAGAATTGTAATGCATAAATTAGAAGTTAAGACAATTGGGCATGATTGGAAAGTATTGGAGAAAAAGATTGTTAATAAAATTAATTATTATTTATTACAGGATTGTTCTCCAAAGGAAATTGAATCAAAAGGAAAAATGATTCCAAATCCAATTCATGTTGATATTCCATTATTTCTTGTAGTTAAAGAATCAAAAGGTGTAGAACATTTCAGTGGAAGAATTGTTCATTATGAAGATGTAAATAAAAAGATAAAAGTGAAAAAGGAAAAAGCTATTCCGCATGGTGGTATCAAATACTTTGATGAAGATGTTCCTTATGTTCATAAATTGTGGGATTGGGCAATAGCTTCTATAATGGAGGGGCAAGATTTCTTTAATGCTTATTTTGAACCAGAAGGATTAGAACTTGTTTCGGTAAGACTTGTTAGTGGAAAAGGTGACACAGAAGTCGCTGAGACCATTTTAACTACAAAAGAAATTGAAACTAAACAAGAAAAATTAAAATCTGTTAAATCTAAATAATGTTTGCTTGGAAAACATGGGTAAAAATAAAATCTCTTTTGCTCATGTTTTCTACGAATCATTAATCCTCCAGAGGTATTAAATCCTCTCTTGTTACAATAATATCTGGATGTCCCTTAATACGATATCGTCTTTTTTTATACTGTAATTTTTTTTGCATCTCAATTTGACATTTTGGTTTGCCACATTGAACTTGTTTGCGATGGTATGGTTCAAATAACTTTCCACAAAATATACATTTTTTTTCTTTTAATGCTTCTGATTTTGCTGTTCCCATTATTTTATTCCTTTTTTTAATAATTCTGGATTTTCGTAGATATTGCCGATAATTTCAATTTCTTCATTATTTGGCTGTACGTTTGCGAATAATTGCAAAGCATTACATTCGCAATAAATTAATGGTTCAAGGTCAAAAGCTGGATATTCATCTCCCCATATTACCGCATGAATCGTGAAATCATTTAATTCTGATTCAGCTTCATCATAATAACTATATGCTTTAACAATGTCACCTTCATAAATTTCTTTGTTATTTCTATCCAATAATCCGGTGAATTGCATTAACTCAAATTCGCCTTTATCCTTTGAAAAACCATCCCAATCACCATCACCTTCTTCATTAATTTGAATATATTCATAAATTTCTATAAATGAAAGTTCATTTTTTTGATCCCATCTTATTTCAGAAAGAACACCATGTTTAGGATGCATTGATTTATTAATTTTATCCCATACTCTAAATTTAATTTTCCTCATAATGACATCTCTATTTAAAGATTTCTTTAATTTCTTCAATTGCTTCTATTATCAGTGGATAAAGAAAAAATGCTAATGTAATTGCAATTATAAATGTTAATATATTTAATATTAGCTTTTTCATCTGTTTCTCCCATATTTTCTGAAATATTAAGATTTTTGTTGACTTGCATGAAAACTTTTGATTTCTATAGATAAGAAACGACTTTCCTTAATGAGTTTAAGGAATCTCTAATATGATTCATTAAATGAATTTATAACCTCTTAGAATTGATCGTAGAGCTTATTTTAGAATACTCATTTTTAGTTAAGTCTATTATCTATTATTAGTTAAATCTTTTTTTAATCCTCCAATATGTCCTGATAATTATATTCATCATCTGGATTTGATTTTATTTCCTCTTTACAATAAATACAAATGTTATTTTCATTTAATTTATGTTGACAAGATTTTTCTGGTTCTGTCGTTTTCCATACATCATAATTTAACAAATAATTATTCATTATTCATCTATTGTTTTTTGAATTGTTTTTATTTCTGGAACTTCATCACCCCAAATTTTGGCTTCATCTGAAATGATTTTGGCAATTACTGGATGATTGCGGCAATTATCATCTAATTTTATCTTACCAGTTCGCCCATATTCCAACGTTATAACTTCTGCTACATTAGGGCTACATACAGCAGCTCCTTCTTCATGGTAATAACGATATTCCCAATCAATTCGTTCGTTGTTAACTATACTAATTTTACTACCACAATTGGTTAATCCATCATAATTATCCAACAAAATTTTTTCCGTTAATTTCATATCATTATCCTCCAATTAAATAAGATTTTCTTAAATTAATTAATCCATTTTTTACATCAAGATTTAACATAACTCGTAAATCATTTTGTAATTCTTCCCATTTAACTCTTCCTTCTGTTGTGCTTTTCCAATATAAAAAGTCATGTAATTCAATAAACAATATTTTATTAATTTCTCTTTCTTTCCATAAATGAATAGCAATATAAGAATAACCACCGTTTTTATCTACTTCTATAAGATTTTCTATTTGATGTTTTTTAACATCTTCAAAGCTAAAACTTGTTCCATTTTTTAATAGTTTCGCTTCTATTGCGAGTAAATTACTTTTCCAGTAATATAGAATATCAAATGGTCTTTTAATCATAAACCTGCTTTTTTCTCCGCCACTCATACCTACATCGGTTGGTTTATGATACCAGCCATCGGGATATTCTATTTGTAAACTATTTTTAATAATTTGATGAGTTTGTATTTCTTTCAAAAATGTCCTCCAGGCAATTTGGCTAACTTAGCATAATTTTTTCTGGTTACAGAATCTACATCTAATTCATAATAAATACCATATTCTGGTTTAATTGAAACTAATTTAATTCCTGTTTCTGCAAATCGTTGTTTGCCATCTATGATTTCTATTATATTTTTGAATGCTGGTATTTTTTGATTTTTGTAAAAATAATACAGCATCCATATCTTTGCCGCCCATTTATCTATGGCTTTACTAAACCATATTTGCCAAGGTTCAGGACGTTTGGAAACAGTTTCCATCCATGCCACAAGAACTATTGCACAACCAACCTGTTTAGATATTTGTTTTAAATGTTTTAAAATAATTGGAATACCATGTTGTGGCATTTGAATTTCACCACTTCCCGGCATTTCCATGCCTTGAATAGTATCAATTATAACAATATCCGGTTGTATTTTTCTAATCCAAAGTTTTATCTCTGCAAGTTCAGTTTCTTTTTCACGGATTACAAGTTGTTTTGTTTTAAGAAATTTCTTTTCAATGTTATACATTTCATCTTTGACTATTTTATATTCTTCTGGTGTCATCCTGCCTTCTGGAAATTCTTTAGAATAATTGCTTTCAACAATTAAATTACTATTAACCTTGGTTCGTAATGAAGTTAATTTTTGTATAGTTTCACGGTAATTACCATCGACCGGGAACATAAGAACACGATAACCACGTTCAAGCCATTCATTTGTCATGAATATAGTTAAAGTTGTTTTTGTATGTCCAGTGTCACCTGCTATCACGTTTATGTTTTCTCGAAGAATACCATGAAACAACCGTTTCATTGTATGATCTTTAAATTCAATAATTGGTTGAGAAGTTAAAATATCCTCAATGCTTTCTTCCTCATGTAAGTTTGATTCTAACACTTCAATTATTTTATCAATGTATGACTCTATTACCGAAAAATTAATATCTTCTTTTTGTGAAACTTTATGAGCTTTGTCTAAAATATATTCTAATTCTCGTCGTTTCCAATTATAAATAATAAAATTAACATCATCTTCCCAGCCACTTATTGTTTTATTTATTTTTAATCTGTTAATTATTTTTTCATTTGCATCAGAATCTTTATGAAATTGAGCCATTTTAAATTCAAGAGTAACTTCATTTATTTGTTTCTGATCTCTCCATAAAACGGCTATTGATCTAAATAATTCTGCAACTATTTTATTATCTGGTTGAAAATGTTTAAGTTCAATTCTTTCAAAAACTTTTGGCAAATCTTCTTGATATTTATACATATTTAACACAAGATCAAATTCATACATAGCAAGTTTTTTATTTAGCATTCTTTATTTCCTTAATTTCCCATGAAATTATTCCATTTTTCATAAAGAGTTTCCATTATTTTAACAGACTCATTTGTTTATTTTTCTCAAAATTTGTTATAACAAGTTCAATTGCTTTTCTATTATTACCTAACATAGAAGAATATGTAAATGATATTTCATGTTGTTCAAAATCCTTATACAATTCTCTGATTAACGGAACATTATCATAAGTAATTAAAAACATATTACCCATTCTATCCACCTGTTTCATGTAAGTAGCTAAAAATCTATGATCTTTTTCTTCAAAAATATGTTCATAATATATTCCAGAATCAGACACAACATAAGGTGGATCAAGAAAAAATAAAACTTTTTTGTTAGGTTTATTATATTTTTGTAATATTGCAAGCCAGTCTTTATTTTCAATTAACACGCCTTGCAATTTTTCTCTTGAACGGATTAATTGTTGGAATACTGTTACGCTTATATCGGAATAATTGTAGGCAAAAGCTGCGAGTTGCATATCATTGTTAAAATAATTTATGTTTAAATGAAAATAAATTGCTGCCCTAAGTTCTTCGGGTAAATCGTTCCATTTTTGCAAACCTTTATCTTTTAACATTCTTTGATGTTGTTTAAACATTACAGTAGAATTAAGTGTATGAAATAAATGAAACAAAAAATCTTCAAACATTGGACCAGATACGACTCGAAATAAATTAACAAGATTATCGTTAATATCATTTATAATATTATACTTGACTTTTTTCTTTGCAAAAAATACAGATGCACTCCCCATGAACAATTCAACATAAGTTTCATGTGGTGGCATAATAGATATTAATTCTTTAGCTATGCGTTTTTTACCACCGATCCAACCGATAAAACCATCAGTATTTATTCTTGGGACACGATTAACTTTTACAAAAATGTTTTTTATAACAACATCTTTATAAGATGCGCTTGCTTGTTGAAGATTAAAACCAGTTTGATTTTTATTTTGTTTTTTCTTTGTCATCGTTCATCTCTTTAGTTAAAAATTCTTTTGTTTTAATTAATAATTCTTCAAAAGAAGTTGCATTTATTTTTTGCTCCCCTTTAGTGTTTCTATTTTCAAAATAGATTGTTGCTGATATGGAAGTTTTGCTTATCCAAAACACTATACGTTCAACACAATTATGCTGAAATGGATTGTTTAAAGTGGAAATATAACTTTCTTTATTCTTTAATTTTAAATCAAACATTATAACACCAAATTTATATTTACATCATATTGTCCGTCATCATCCGTAAATTGATTAAAAAATCTGTAAGCATCGTAATTCGTATCATTTGTTTTAAACAAAGTTGGTGCTTCTTCTTTGTCAATTAATTTCATTATCCATTTACCAAGAACTTTTCTTTCTTCATCTGGAATGCCACCAATACAAGTATAAATCCAAAATGTAATTAAATCTCCAAATGTACTTTGACTAACATTAATTTTAATTACAGATTTTAATTCTTTTTCTGTTTCAAGAATTTTGTTATACCATAATTTATACCTACGAAGCCATTTTTCTACATCATGTTCTACATATTTAAAACTTTCTGAAAGCATTTTTGCTTTACTGTTCTTTCGCTTTGCCACTTTCAGTTGCCTCGATTTTAATTTTATATCCTTCTTCTTTTAAAATTTGTATAGCTTCTGCAATTTTAGTTGGTTTTTTTATTTTAGAAAGTTCTTTGTTTTTCTCTTCCAAATATTCAATTTTTGTTTCAGCAGCTTTAAGTAATTTGGAATATTTAATAATTTTATCATTCATTTGTGTTATTAAATCATTCCAAAATGTAACTTGATTTAAATTTATTCCGCTGTAAAGTTTTGCATGCAATTCAACTTTTATTTCTGGCGAAACAATTAACTTTGTTATATCTTTTACAACTTTCTTTTCTTTTTTTTCTTCTGTCAATTGTACATTCCTTCCCATTCAAATATGTTTAAATTATCAGATTCTACTCCAACAATCATTTGATATTCTTTTTCACCATCCCAATATTGTAAAATAGTTCCTTTTTCAAAACCAATAAGAGCAAATTTAACATAGTTGACTGAAGTCATTTTTATTGCTGGTTCATATGGCATAATTATTGTATAAAAATCTGTTGTTGGCAACATATTGTCATATCCTTTCGATAAAAGATAATGTTGATTTGGTTTAGTATTATAAAATATTTCTAAAAATATGTTTTTAGTTTCATTTTCTTTTAATTTATTTTGCCATAAATTATCTAATTCGTCCCAAAAATCAAAACCTTCTTTTGTTCTCGACCAAGTAAATGCGCTTCGTATCCAGTGTTTAGGTTTTTCGGAGAACATTTCAAATTCTTCTTTTTCTTTTTTAAGGTCTGCGAGGAACTGTTTGTCAGAGTTATATTCTTTAAGAAATTCTATAAAGTTCCAAGCAAAGAAAATTTTTTCTGATTCCTTCATTTCATTTTTTCCTTTCAAATAAATTAGATAACCGGTTGGCAGGATTCGAACCTGCAAGACTGTCGTCCATATTCAGCCACGGTTTTTATCACACCGAAAAAGATATTTTTAGACGATTTAATAATTTTTGCGTCTACCATGCCTTTGCCGGCTACATATAGGCGTTTCGCCACAACCAGTTATCAAGCATTACTACCAATCAACTTTTTGTTCTGCTTTTTTGCCTTCTGCCACTTCCTCGTCAGTTACTATATTTTCCGTCTTTGTTTGATATTCTCCACGAATCTTTTTCTCTGCGACAGTTAATGTTCCAAGAATAGGCCATCCAGACTCAATCCTTTGTTTAAAATCATTGGGATCGACTGGAGTTGTGCATACTATAAATTCTTTAATTTGTGTAATAATTTTATCTTTCTCGTCTCTCGTTTCAATCAATTCTTTTGGATCATAACGTCCATATTGATTTTTAACAGCTCCTTCTATTGCTTTCATCACTGGTACTTCTTTATGTATTACTGTTAATTTTGCCGGCAATCCTAACACACCAGGAAATTCTTTATCATCATGCGGAGTAAATACCCTTTGATTGTTTTCCATAACATGATATCCAACTGTTCCATTTTTTCTATAATTTTTAGCACCAAGAGATATCATAAATTCATTGTACATTGGACGAGTATCTGTATTCCCAATTCTTTGTACTGGAAACATTCGATTCCAGGGATCACCTTGACCATTGTTAACTCGTGATAGGAACAATCCCGTTTTATCATGTTTCCATTTCATATTAAGAAACACTTTAAAATCTGTGCTCCTTCTTGCTCCTGGCGGATTCATTTTAAGATTACCAAACCACATATTCCAGAGTGTAAATAATTGCTCACCTTCTGGAATTACTTCTTCTTCCGTCTGGCCTATTTGATCTTCTTGATAAGCCAACGGATCATATTTTTCTGACATAACATTCTCCTTTTTGGTTATAAATTAAACTACAAATTTTTCTCCTGCATCATTTTTTAAATCTTCCAATTCACGTTCCGCTTCTTTTATTTTTCTTTCTGCAGAAATCTTTCCCCTGTTCATGTATCTTTCTTTTGCTCTTTCAGCTAATTCTGCAAAAGATTGTTTAACATCTCCCCAACGAGCAATTAGATATTTTTGAGAAGCTTTAAATTCGACATGCATTGCTCCAGCATTAACTGCTGCTTGCTTTGTTTCAAATTCTACTGCTTTCAAACTTTTGTTTGAATCTTCATAATATGTTTCTTCTTGATAATGTCCCATTATACCAATAGCAACTGGATCAAGTTGTTCATCATCGTACCATATTTCCATTCTTTGAAAATAATTTTCTTTTGTACTCATAGAAACCAACTTTAACACTTCAAGCGGAATTGGACTAATATTGTAATCAGCAATCTCAACACGACGTGGGCATAATTCTCTAAAAACATTTTCAAGTGTTCGTTTCATTGGAATAAATGGAATTGGAGATTTTTCAGGTTGAGCAATAACTGTTTGTCCGCTCAATTTCATTTGTTTAACTAAATCTTTCCATTCATCCAATTTTTCATCTTCATAAATTAATTCTGTTATTTCTTCAACAAGATATGTTTCTACAACGTTTGGCAATTTATCCTGTTTCATTTTGTTGCTCCTTTTCTTTTAGTTTTTCTTTAAATGCTTCAACTTGGTTGCTATTTATTTCCATTAATACTTCAAATGCTTTTTCTTTTTCTTCTTCTGGTAAATCAGCCTCATGTATCATTTTTGACAATTCCCTAAATTCTTGAGAAGTTAATCCAAATGTCGATTCTTTTTTGTATGTATCATCACCATATCTTGTTAAACGATTAATAGCAAATTTTAATCCTTCGCTAATGGATGCTTTAGCTGGATTGCTTGCATGAATAACATTTCCAGCTTCATTAAAATAATATACAGCTCCACCTACACCTGGAAATGTTCTTGTATAACTTGCTACTTCCGGAGGCACACCATTCGCAACAAGAAATTTAAATTTATGAATGTCAATAATTTCCAATTCTATTGAACTAAGAATTAATCCTGCTTTTGGTCCTTTAAATACGAGAGGCGTTCCCATTAATTTTACAGACCAACCTGGAAACAAATCATCAAGAGCGGAGCGCATGTCCACTTCTTCGAGATAATCTTCAATTAATGGTTTGCCAGTTTCTTTATCTTTTCCAATTATTCGTCTTTTAGCTTTTTGTTTAGTTTTTTTTGCTCCAATGTCTTTATAAACTGTGCTCCATGCTTTTTTTAATATTTCTATTTTTTTAGCAAAATCTTTGTCAAATAAAACAACTTCATGGTTTGTTTTTTCTAAATCTTTGGACATGTTAATCCTCTATTAATCGTCAATAATAATCCATTCTGCTAATTCATGACAATTAATTTTACAACATAATCTTTTCGTCTTTTCTTTTTTCTTTGTCATCTAATCACTCCATAGGCCGCAAGAACATTAAAACATTCCTTTAGCACTCTTATATCTTCTTTATTGTACTGTTTATATAAATAAAGTTGCTTTGCCCATTCTTCTGTTAATTCCATTGTTTTAATATTATCAAACAATTCTCCAATTTCATCTGGATAAATTTCTTTCCAATGTTTGTTTGGTTTAATATCAAGAATAGCAGCAAGTATATCTTGGGACAATACTTCTTTTCTTCCAAAAGGTGGCCAATATTCTGTATATTTCATTACATCAATGTAATTATACGGAGCAAGATTAATTTTATACCGAACCGCTTTCAATTGAATGGAAGATATATCAAATCCAGAATATGCAACAATGATTGGACGTCGAATTTCTTCAATCTTTTTAGCAAAATTATTAATCATATTAGACTCAGTATATTCTGTTTCATCCATCTGAATAGTTTCATAACCAATTTGATATCCCATAATCACAATACGATTAAAGAATGGATTTACCGCATCCATTTCATCAACTTTTTGTAAGGCAGTTGTTATTCGTTCTGGTCTTTGTAAAACAAATTCTTCTTCTTTACGCTGATTGGTTTCTTCCTTCCAATCATAACGCCATTGGTATTTTTCTCTTTCTATTTCTTTTTCTATTTTGTTTAATCTTAATTGTTTGACAACTTTATTTGAACCTCTGCCGGTTTCAATGTCAAGAAATATATAATTACTTTGTTCTTTCTGATTTTGTTCAGTAAGCAATTTGTCTCCTAATTTCTCATCCATATTATCGTGTCCTTTCCAAACATTCTAATGATAGCAATTTTTCTATAATCTGAATTAAAGATTCTGGATTTTTAGCCACATCTAATTCAAGCTCAACTAAATCACCTATAATTTTTTTAGCACATGAATCACAAATTCCTTCTGCATAATATTTCCATCGTTTTTGATTATAACATTTACTTCCGGAATATGAGGGAATTGTTAATGTAAATTGAAATGATGCGAGTTGATCCAGTTCAACATCTTTCTTACATTCATTGCATATAAATTTTATTGGCATTATTATTTACCTAAATCTATAAATATTTTTTTCTGTTTTAATACACCACTTTCAATTTGTTGTTTTATCCAGGCTTCTTTGTCTGAATCAATTTTGCTTTCTTCTTGCATTATCTGTTCTAATGAATATCCTCTTTGATTTACAAGCCAAAGAATATCCCAATACCATTGATCATCTTTGCTAAATGTTTTATTAAGCCTTAGCTTTAATTGCCTCAACCAATAAGAAAAGCATTTTCCTTCTTGTTTTTTTTGATATTCCTGCCATGCTTTTCTAAAATATAAATTAATTAAATTCTGGTGCAATTATTTCTCCAAAAATGATTTAGCAATTTGATCTGCCATTGCTGACCATTTATCTGTATTTCTTTTTATCTTAATAACCTTGGTACATACAAGTAAAGAATATTCGGCAATAATTCGTACCCATAATTCTTTATTCTTTACAGCAAAACCATTAGAAGTTAGCCATCCATTGTTTTGCCATTTCTCGTACCATTTATAATTAATGCAATTCACTACATAAGCTGAATCAGAATATATTTCTATTTTGTTTTTTTGAGTCAACTCATACACTGAAGCAACAAACAATGCATTTAACATAGCATACATTTCTGCTATTTGGTTTGTACAATTTTTAATGGCACCTTTTTTCTTTATATAATTTTCTCCATCATATTCCAAAATAATTACAGCCCACCCACCTTTTTTTGTTTGAAGTGAACATGAACCATCTGTATAAATTTTAATCATGACAATTGTACATGAAAATTGTCAGAAAGCAACAAGAACCAATTCGTATCTAAAGGAAAAACAAATTCATTGCAAATTATTCCAATTGAAGCTAAATACGTTGAAGCTGATTCTTTTGCACTTAAAGAAGAATTGTATGGAATTATCTTTCTTTTATTATTATGTAAATCTTTTATTGATACTCTTGCGCCTTTGTAATTTGTAGGACCAATGTACTTAACATAAAAAGCTCTTTTATGTTTCATTTTTAATCTCCAATAATAAAGAGACAAGGGAACCAAACCCAGCATTCAACCCTTGATCCCCTTGCTCTTTTCCGTTGGGTACGCATCAACAGAATTTATATTGCTATTCTTCTTCCCCGTAAGTTTCTTTTACAAACTTTTTGACAGGATTCAATCCGTTAAAATAGCTTGTAAAAACAGGAAGATCATCTTTGTATCCAAGGTCACGGATAACCTTGTCAACATTTTCCAGAACAGCTTTGCCTTCTGCTGCCGTCCAATCTTCAAATGCTTTATGAGCCTTGTTGCATATCTCATTAAGACGATTTAATTCTGGAATTTTGCTAACAGCAGATACAGTTCTTTTTACTCCGCCGCCAGGCAAGAATTTTCCATATTCTGATTTACCAGAATGTAGTCCTTTTAGCATTTGTTCGATCGGAACACCTTTGATGGATTCGGCATTCTTAATATCTTTTTGGTATGATTCCCATGTTTTGGTATCAGTACCAAAATCTTTCTGTACTAACTTTTCCTTACCTGATTGTAAGAATTTTCTTCGCAGTTGGATAGGATCCATTTCTGCAACATCTTTCTGTTTTACTTCATTAGACATTTCTGTCTCCTTTTTGTTTTGGTGAATAGTTAATTGGTTAATACTATTTAAAATGGACTATTAATTTAATCAATTAGTTTAATAAAGTCAAGATATTTTTTATATTTTTTATATTTTGTTAAGTTCTTATTTCTATTGGTATTTATGCTAATTGTTTTTGTTTTTTCTTATTACATATTTAATTAAGACAAATGCCAAATATATTAGAAAATATCCAATAATTAAAGTAGAAATAAAATAATCCAACATTTCCTCTATTTGTTTAATCAAACTTTTTAACAAAACTTGGATGAACGGCCCATTTTGTATTTCCTTCTGCTATAATTTTTAAATTAACCTTACCAACATTTATTATGATTCCTTGTATTATTTTCCTTTTTCTTTTACTAAACCACTGTACTTTTTCTCCAATTCTAAAATTTAGTAACATTTCTTTGAATTTGTTATTTCTAATCTCAATAAGTTTATGAATTATTTCTGTTAACAAATCAGTATCAAGGGATTCAATTGTTTTTATATCAATTCCAAATTCATCCCAATTCATATTCTTTCCAATCCTAAAATTTCTAAGTTTTTCTGTTTTTCATCGTACAAAGCCGTGATAGCAAATTCATAATTCTCAATCACAATTTCCTCTCTAACATTATTGTCAATAATTAATTTACCATTATCGTCTGTTAAATAGAAATTGACACTGCGAATTATTCTTTTGCCGTCTTTATGCGGAAAACATTCACGCAATAATTTCATGCTTCTTGGGTTAAGATGGGTTCTCATTTTTGTTCTCCTGTTTATCAGTTTGTTACAGTTTCATATTTATTTTGATTATAACTTTGCATATAATTCATAATTATTCTCCTGTTTATTTCTTTACAATATTAACCGATGCCAAGAACATGTTCCCTTTTTCATCGGCAATGGGTTGTAGTCCATGAGTAGTAGCAACAACGGTTGTTTTTCCTGACTTACTTGGACCATGATCTTCTGACAATTCTACTTCTATTGTTAATTTAGTTCCTTTAATACTTAGTTTTACATTAGTCATTGCAATTTTCTCCTTTTATTTTTTAGAGTATCATATTGGCGGCTTCCTACCAAATACAATTTATCTACTTTTATATGTTTAATTAATTTTGTTCTTTCTTTTTGCCAATTTGCTTTTGCTTCATCTTCCTTTGCAATAGTGTATTCTGCCCATAAAATGGACAGTCCTATAATTAATAATAGAATAGCTACTGAGACAAATATAAATTCCATATCATTTCTCCTGTTTTATTATTGGGAATTGTTTTCCTATTTTTTGAGCAAACTGATCCCTGCAAAAAATATACTTTAACATGACGGGTGTTGATGGTTCTCTGCCAATACGAATCAGCACATCTTTTAAATCTTCATTGCGGATTGGAGTAGTTTTATACATAATATAGAATACTTCTTCGAGCGTAAACGGTGGAACAGGGTTGGGGACAATAGCACCGAATGCTTCGAGTTGATATACATCAATTCCTTCAACACGATTCGGGTCTATTTCTTTATTGTTCAGCATTTCATGCCAGCCTTCTTGATTGTCCGAGCAAAGCAAGATATATTCATCACTGTTTATATCTCCTTTGCGCAGACGTTCAAATAAGGCAAGAGCATCCTTGTGATAAATTACTCCATATTGCATTTAATCCTCCATTTCTTGTTCTAAAATATTATTAATCATTTTACCTCCAATTCTTTTGAATTACGTTATTGCATCGAGAAGAACGAATAACTTCTGCTGATAATTTATGCGGATTTGATTTGTCAACAATTATTTTAGAAATTAACCATTTGCTTGGGAACGTTTTTGATTGGGCATGTTCGCAATCCTTGTTCAAATGAAATCCTGAGCAGTATTTACAGCGAAATAAAACAAAACTTAAACTTGATTTAATTTTGATTCTTGTCATAATTACCTCTCCGTTTGTCTCGTTCTTTTTGTTCATTCTTATTTTCCAAAACGCGCAATTAAAAAAATAAGGCCTGCAATTGGCGTTGCCTTAACCATTACATTATCAATAGGAACATTATCTGCGCTAATATCACCGCCGTAACGGAAATTTCATCTTCTAATTTTTCAACGAAAATGATTGTTTCTTTTTTAATAAGCCGATTTACAAAATCTGTAAATCCGTATATTTCTGTTCTGTCTTTAATCTCTACTGTCTCGTTAAATACGCCATCCAGCTTTGAACCTAAGGCAGTTAATATGTTAAAATCAGCAAGTTTAATACGCATTATTGCACCTTTTTCTTGTTCTGGTTATGATGTTCTTGAATACGATGGGTTAATAAAAAAAATAGGGTAACAATTAAGTTACCCTATTCTGTAGTGATTCACTTTTTAGGCTGATACCAAAGAAGAAAAGTTTCAGCTTCTTCTTTAGTATCAAATAGAGCAATCTTTTCGTAAATCGGGCGTTCAATCTTTACTTTTTCAATCGTGAAAATGCCATCCTTCTCAAAAATCACAAATTTATAAGCTTCCATTATTCTACCTTGCCTTTCCGTTTGATTCCCTGTACAAAATCCGTCACCCGGCGAATATTGCGATGATAAAGATCGAATCCGGTAGGATTTTCTTTATCCTTATATCCCAATTCTTTGATTTCCGCTTCAATCTTTTTGATTAAAGAATCCTGAGCAACTAAAAACTTATTAAATTCTGTTTTTAGCTTATTCTTTAACTCAAAAAGCGGAACCAATTTTTTCATCTTCGGTTTCGCTTCATAAACTGCGCCACCCGGGATGAATTTGGAGTACTCAGATTTTCCAGAATGAAGTCCCTTCAAAATAGTCGAAAGTGGAACGCCTTTTATAGCTTTGCCCCTTTCAATATCCTTCTGATATTCCCGGAAACTTTCAAGAGCGGTTCCAAAATCCGCTTGGGTTAATTGAGACTCGCCGGAGATTAAACCCTTTCGCTTAAGCTGCTCTGGGGTTAATTTCTTTTTCGGTGAATCGCTACTATTGATCTTGGGCTGATTCATAATATGCCCCTTTCCTATTTAAGTGATTAGTTTACCCACTTAGGCTTAGTCCTAAGGCTGGGCCAATAGATTTTTATTTCAAAGATCGTTCCCGCATTTGAGGCGGTAATCTGAAATCAATATAATAAATAGAATATAAAAAGTCAAGGATTATTTTAATTAATTTTAGGAATCTACTATTTTAATATACTGAGTAAAAAGTATAGAAAAGTATACAGGTGTATGAAAAAGTAGACACTGTATAGAAAAGTATACTTTCTAATGAGTGGTCAAAAAGTGTAAACTAAGTTTACGTATACTAAGTATGCAGGTGTATACTAAATCATACATGTTATACTAAAGTATACAGGTGAATATAAGTTCACTATAATATTAATAGTGAATAAGAGTATACTATATATAGAGCACTGATATAATTTTAATTATTTCCATTTTTTTTTTTTTTTTTTTTTTTTTTTTTTTTTGCTCTCTTATATAATATATAATAATATACTACTGACTGAAATTGAAAGAGCATTATGCCCTTGAAATAAAAATAGCGGTATAGGAAATTTATAGACTCCCCCGGTCGGCGATATTAGATTGTTTTCATATAAGTTCACACATCATTTTTTTTAACCTTGTTTTTTAAAGAAAATTTATTAGGTGTTTAGAAGTTCAATATTTGTTCAATATGTTTTTTTATATTAATAATTCTCGTTTTCAACAACTTCTGAAATTTAATGTTTCTTCTTTTTTTCTGTAAACATTGAAATCTTGATTTTTTTGTTTCTGGTAACATTTGTTTCTTCATTTCAATTTCATTTTCTCCAAAAAAAAAAAAAAAAAAAAAATTATAAAAATTTTAGGCGTGATTTTAATTGTAGAGATTCTTGTTTGGAAAGTTTTTTACGTGTGGGTTTTGAATAAAATCTTTGTTTATATAATTGTCGACTAGATGTTAAATTTAACACTCTCGTTTCATATATTTCCAATATAAAAGAATTTTGTCGTTGTGTTAATTTTCTACCAGTTTTATTATAACTCCATGTTCGTTGTATAAAATCTATTTCCCATTTTGACAATTTAAATTTATTTTTTTTATTTTCTATTGCAAGAACAGATAAATAATGTCCAATCTTAAAGCCAACAATTTTCAAAAAAAATTTTCCCCAAAATATAAAAAATTCCTCTCACTTTAAAATTTAAAAATGTCAAAAAAAACTCTTCTTGAAGATAAGTAAAAAATTAATCAAAGTCAAGTAAAAAATGAAAATGGATGATTTTTTTTATTTTATATAATATTTTGTTTCTCAAGCATTTCTATTTTAGCATCTTTCTTTGCAACTTCTTGAATCCAAGAAATTGTTATTGCTAAAATGGCTAATATTCCAACTACAAATAAAACATGTAACCACATAGTTGTTACCTCTGTATCTAAATTGGTCTTTTTACTCGAATTTTCTTTTCATTAATAGGATTTATTATTGTACCAGTTTTGATAATATGATCCAATAATTGTTTGGTAAGTTTAATATCATTGAGACAATAATCTATAACTGTACCAAATCGTTTTTGTTGCCATTGTACGGGAGCATTTCCACCACTTCCAGATTTATCTGTACCAAAATTTATAGAACATATATCACCAAGTCCATATCCAATGTGTGATGGATATTGAAAATGTCTTGATAAACCAGCCGCTTCCCAAATTTCTGCGAGGAGATCATAATCTTTCTCATCTGGATAATTGAGGTTGTTGGCTTGAAGAAGTTTCTTGTCGAAACCAATACCATTAAATGTGACTATTGTTTCCGACTGTGAAATCAAATCAGCAAATGTTAAAAAATTATCTTCTTGAAAAATTCTATATTTATCTTTTATATAATCATATACACCAATTACAGATATTCCCATGTTTTTATGATCATGCCATCCGTCACAATATTCTATATTTGGGATTCGTGGTTCTTTGTTAGATTGTATTGCTTTTTTTATTTCTATATCATATATTATCATTGTTTGCAATGCTCCTTGTTTTTATATTTCTTCAATAAATTCCATGTAGTCTGTAAATTTTGTAAGGTAAATAAGATATTTACCAATTGCTATTGTAAGATATGTTTGCGATACTTTTCCTTTGTCTATTGTATAAACTTTTTTATTATTTGCAATTGCAATTATTTGTCCTTTATTAAGGGATGGTGGAATGTTGATTTTTAATTGGAAGATTTTCATAGTTTTCTCCTTAAAGTTTTTGCCGCAAGGTCAGCATATCCTTTTGTTAGCGGGCTATTCGTTTTTTAAATTCAGCATAAGATAATTCATAAGTGGTATCTGGGAAAATTATCATCACATCGATTCGTGAGTTAGCGGTTTTTGAAGATTCTCTCCATTCATGCCAGTTAAAAGCGGTCATATCAATGCAAATTCCAATGGCAATAGTAGTTTCTTTTAGATAGTTTGGTTCAAGGTTATGCGCTTGAGCAAAAACCCCTAACCATATAATGCAGCCGAACAAAAGGACTGCGGTGGGAATTAAATATTTAAAATGTTTCTTCATGTTTTATCTCTTTATAAATGTTTCAAATTTTGTCGGCTGATTATCACCGTTATGTCAAGAAGAAATCCAGTTCTCAATTTTTTCCGCCTTCTCAGGATGTTCTTTTCTAAATTCATCCCTCAATGCGACGCATCCCTGGCAAGTCACGATGATAGACAAATCGTGATCAGTGCCGTTAATCACTCTTTCAATGAGCAATTTCTTTTTGCATTTGGGACATTCCGCAAATGTTATATCGTATCTCATAGTAAATTTCCTTGTTTTAGCAGTCCGACGCCCTAACAAAGCGTTTGCACCTGAACGGTGCACATACCCCTACGTTCATAGCTGCGACATATGTGAGCCACGTTCCGCCCATCGGATTAATCCGCTACGCCGTCAGGTGAAACGCCAAATCTGTTAGGAGTCAAAGCGCGCTGTCCATCGCCCCGCATGGCATCGGGGACATTTAGCAAGTTTACCCTTACTCTTGTGTGTCCCTTAAATAACATTTGTAAAGATGCTCTGAATAATATCCATGCTGTTTGGTAACGCTGTTTCTTGTTTCCCAATCCTTTCTCCCAATCAATAATTTTCCATGCCATTTTAATTTTATCTCCTTTTTCTTTTTACAATTCTAAAAGCCCTAAATTGTATCTGTTTATGTTTATTCCCAATTAATCTAAAATCGATCTTATGCGCCAGCCCGCAATCACAACATTTCACGTAATAGTTTTTTCTTCTCGGCGTTATCCATTCCCCGTCATATTGTTGTTTGTATCTCATAGTCGGTGTTCTCGTCCATCGCCCCGCACGGCAGAGAAGACATAGATGATCATAATGTCCGAATCCATGCGCCGAACAAATAGAAGCCCACCAAAACCCGAACCAGGTACGATTGCGAAAAAATCCAACTATGCCTTTAACCGGACCCGCTTTGTCTTCTGTGCGCTTATATATTAATAGCTGTATAACTATAGCCGATAGACCCCCCGATGTAATAATCCCACAAATGATTTTCCACCTAAAAATATTCCAGCAAAATTCATAATCCAAATATTCTTCGGGAGATGGATACAGTTCCACAAGCTCTGATCCACAATATTCACATTTGTTACTCATCCGTTTACACTCCAACAAACCAAATCCCGTCCGGTTCAAACTTTCCGTTGTCATCACAAAAATATTTACGGGTTTCTTCATAGCATCCGGCAGTCAATACTTCACCATGTGTCACAGATCGGAAATAATTATTTACGGTTATTTCAATAACTGTTCCCGCTTTCATCCACGGCAAATCCTTCATTAAAACAAATTTGTTGGGCGTATGAACACTATAAATTTTATTCATTTTTTCTCCTGAAATAAAAGTAAATTTTGCAAAACATATACTATGTATTCCCTATTGTATATTTGCCACGCCCGCTCCCAATTGGTCCATTCTTGTTGTTTGATTTCGCCTGTCCAACTCATGAAATCCTTTCTGTATTCTTCTGGTATTTTTGCAAACGGAGGTGCGTATTCTCCGTCTAACAATTTTATCAAATCTTTTATCAAGTTCGCTGGCTGCTTCTTCATTTTTTAGTTCTCCTTGCTTTTTTAGTTCATTGCTCGAAACCCACCTTCCGGTGAGCATCAACGTTATACCGCCTTTAATTGTTGTATCCAATCCCAAACCAGACTATTATAATTTTTGTTATGGTGATTTTTCTTTATTTTGTCTTCCATGTCATTGATAAAGTTGTCAAGAGATATTAATCGTTGCTTCATTTGTTCATATTCATTAAGGGGCAGGCTAACCACTGGCTGCTCCCGAACGGAAGGGGCTGAGATTTCTTTTATTGCATTTATAATTTGGGCTATTTGACATCGCACGGAATATGTAGAGCCAAGTTCAACTTCTATTCCATGTTTTTTTAGTAATTCAATTATTTTTTTATCAGTCATAGAGAGCCTCGTTTGTTAGATTTGCGCTTTTTCCAACTTATTTTTCATCGGCATTTTTATTCTCCTATTATTTTTCCAAATATTTTTTATAATATTCCCAAGTTAATAATGATATTTGACTTGCTGTTTTAACTTTTTGATTGGATTGAAATATTTCTTTAATAGACAATTTTGCTAATGCAATTTTTTGTTTTAATGGGATTAGTTCATTTGGTATTACTATAACAGATTTTTTAATTTTACCATCTATTTCTAATTGTATCCCAGCTCCGGATGTTCCTGATGGTGATGTTATATTGTTACTAATTATTATTCGTTTCATATATTTATCTTCTTGTTTGCATGTTCTGCTATTATTTTATCAATCCAGTTCTTGTGTATCCAAATCCAATTTTTTTTACCATTTGGAGATACTCCATGGTTGTCGATTCTTAATACGGATTTAGGTACAAATGAAGTTAAATGGTTTTTAAGTTTAAATAATATTGCTTTTTGTGTTTGTGAAATAGCATAGACATATTTAAATGGTTGAAAATTGTCTATTTCTTGTATATCTAATATTTTAAGATATGGCTGCCATTCATGGGTTTTCATAGTTTAATTCCAAATTATTAACATATTATAAGGTTCAAGAATTATTCGTGTTCCACTAAATTTTAATTCTTTTTTTTCTATAAAGCGTTCAAAGATATAAAATTCTTCTTGATGTAAGATTGGTGTTTTTATTAATGTGTTTTTATTTTGCGATGCTATTATGTTTATTTGATGAAATAATTTTGTGTTTGTCATGTTATTTTCAAATATTTGGAAATGTTCCAATTCCCATGATTTCAGTTATTCTGTATCTAAAAATTAATATTTGTTTTTCAAATTGTGGTTTTTCTGTTTCTATTGTCGACATTACCGGGACATCAAATTCTGATTGTAAACTAATGATTCCAGATTCATCGTCAAAGTGATGTTTCTTTCCAGAAATTTTTTGACCATTTTTGAAATGGATAACAAATTTTTGTCCTACGTTAAGATTTTTTAATACTTGCCATATCCCAGCAAGGGACAATAAATCTTCTGATATATTGTTTAAATCTTCTGGTTCTTTATATTCATTTGACATTATGCCTCCATTAATAATTCATGTTTCTGTTGAAAATTCTTTTTGGTTAATTTTCCTTTTGAATATTCTATCAGTGTTTGTTTGATACTATGAAGTAACAACTCATTTATAGATATTCCAAGAGTAGCGGCAGCAGATTTAAATTGACTGCGTTGTGTTGATGTTTCAAAGTCCATAACATATTTTGTTGTTTTATATCCCATGTTATATTTTCCTGTCTTTAAATATCATAAATAAATATAATAAATATAATAAATATAGTCAAGTTTTTTATTTTTTGAGTTAAGTTTAATAAAATCAATAAGTTATATTAACAATTTAAAATTGATTGAATTAGAGAGCTCAAAACTCTACATTGTATATCAGAATGAGTATTTATAATGAAAAAGAACGTGAAGTCGGGTTGTTTAAAAGTAATTTTAGTGAAGAAGGAATTAGATTTCGTTGTTTAAGAAAAAAAGAAAATGAACGTTGGCAATGGTTGGGGTTGTCTAAATTTTATAATGGAGTTCATTATGCTGAAATTTACACACTCGAACAAGCAATTCAAAAAAATATTGATCCTCGCAAAGATTGGCGCATTCCACTTAAATCAGAAAAACATTATTTTGTTCCAAATGTTTATGCCCAAAAAAACGATTGGGTTATAACGGAAGTACCTGGTCCATTGGAAGAATTTTGGATTATGCAAGTGCTTTGGAGGTGTGATTCATTAAAAGGAGATTTGTCGCATATTAGAACTGCTACTGGAACATATTTTGTAGATAAATTTGGAAGAAAAACTAAATTATTTGATGGGACAGATTTAAAAGGACAATATCATATTTCAACATCAGAAGCATATCAAGTTAAAAGTAACATTAATCAAAAAAGAATTAAATTATTAGTTACATTTATAGTCGCTCTTATTAAACAATATGGAGCATTTAATAAAGAAATTGTAATGATGGCTTATAGGTCTGCCTATGGGAATGATGCAAGTTGGCAGAAAGTCGTCTTAATTATGAAAAGCGAGCCAATCATGAGTGAAGTAGCAAAACAATTAGCGGATTTGTTAAAAGAGAGGGGGGCATCGCCAGAATTTGTTGTAGATAATTTTGTTGATATGGCCAAAAGTGAATATGATAAAGACCCAAAGCGTAGGGAAAGGATTAATCGTTTGCTTGGGTTAATGAATAATTTGCCAACGCTTGAGGATGCAAAACAACTTGGGGAAGGAAATGGGAAAGCGATTCCAGCAAAGTTTAGGGATGTTGAAGAAGTAGAAGTAACAAATGATTTGGAAAAAATTGAAGAATAATGGATTCTGATAAAAAACAACAATTTAGGGATATTATTAACACTGAACCTATTTGGGGCAAAGCTGGAAATGCCATGGTTAAAGTGTTATTTCCTTATGCTTTTCGTAGGGCTGGCGGAGAATTATCTATATTTGCCAGATATATTCTTTGGGCGTTAATTAATCATTTAAAAATAATTGTTCAACTTCCCCGGTTCCATGCCAAATCTACTGTAATAACTTTCCTTTATGTAATGTATTGTATTCTTATTAAGAAGAAAAAGTACATTCTTATTTTATCTTCAACTGGTGGACAGGCCGTTAAATTTTTAATGCGTATTCGTGTTTATTTACAAAGTAGAAAAATGCGAACATATTATGGTGATATCGGCCGAGCCGTTGATATTAAAGATGTAAATGAGTCATTTGAATATGTTGAAGAAGATGGTAAAAAGAGATCACGTGTTTGGAATTTTAAAGAAATTTACATAGAACCTTGGGGTATTAGAATTATGGCATCTTCTATTAAATCCGCTAATAGAGGATTGCTTAGTGTTGATGATCGACCAGATTTAATTATATTTGATGATGTTGAAGACAGAAAGAATACCAATACGTTGGAGTTGCGGCAAAAATTAATTGAAGATATTTTTGAAGAAATTATTCCTGCCGGAGATATTGATTGTCAATTTATCGCAGTTGGAACTATTTGTCATTTTGGTTCTTATTTGTTAAAATTAAAACAATCTGATTCTTGGTTTAAAATTCCGATGGAAAGATCAACAGATACGATTGAAAATATTTTAAAGTTAAACGATTTGCTTCCAAGTGAATTTCCAAAAGAATATAGATTTAATCCAAGATCAGAATATTTTACACAGGATCAAATTGGTATTGATGGACATAAATATTTTAAAGGACAGGAAACCCCGGAAGTAGCTTTATGGCAAGGTATTTATGATTATGAATATTTTTGCGATAAAAGAGAAGAAGCTGCTGCCGTTGGGGTATTGCCTTCTTTTTGGCAAGAACGATATAATATTCCTAAAACAAATGAATCCAGAGTATTTACAGAATTTCGGTATGTTCAAGGATTAGAAATTAAATATTTGTTTAATGAACTTATTCTTGAAGCAAACGTTGAAAGTCCATTTGTATTTCCAAATGGAAGAAAAGTTTGTAATGTTCTTTCATTTATTGGTGGCGACCTTGCTGTAAGCGAAGCAACGAGTGCTGATTGGAGAGCATTTTTTATTGGATTTACTGATCCTTGGGGAAATGTGTATGTATTGCCTCCTTATAGAACAAAAGAACCTGATCCTTTTATTATTGGAAAATGGATATTAACAAAACATAATAAATATAATTTTGAATCAGGAACGTTTGATGGTCAGCATTTTCAGAAATGGTTTGGGAGAATTTTAAAACATTTAGTTGTGCATGAAAAGAATAAAGATGGAGAGAAAGAATATAGCAAATTAAAAGTGTATCAAGAACCAAGAAGCGAGCAAAAAGAACAGGTAATTTCTGGTACATTGGCTCCATATATTACTGGAGAGAAATTATATTTTGTTGGAAATCCATCTGAATTTAAAGAAACTGTTGATGAATTAATGTATTTAGGATATTGGGACACTGATGATCTTGCTGACGCTTTAACGTATTTTTGTTCACATTTAAAATTTCCCGCTTTTATTGATTTTGATTTTATTAGGCCAATGGGACAAATTTCAGCAAGATCGGCATGGTACGATGATATACCAATAGAAAGAAGAGCATGGCTTTCGTAAATAATAAATGTTTAATTAATAATTAAGAGGTTGTAGGATGAATAAATTATTTAGTTTTATTTTAGTATTGTTAATGGTAATTCCATTATATTTGTTTTCTCAAGACGGTGAAGGGATTGGTCCATTTGGTAGAAATATTGGCAGCGTATACAATAGACCCGTGTTTTCACGTGGAGCTTCTTTTTATGCAGATTGGTCTCTTAGTTTTAGAAATAGATATAATCTTATGTATTCTTCTGATGATTCTTCGATGGTTTGGCATGTTGATACTCTTACTTTTAACATTGATTATATTAAACAAGGTCAAGGATTTTGGGCTAATTGTCCTTTGCCAATATCTGATCCATCTGGAAGTTTTCGATATTTTGAAGATTTTATTGGGATTCCATTTGTAGTTACAACTAATGCTTGGGAAGGATGGAAGGCTACTGGAGATGCTTCTTATGTTATAGCTTCCGCCGCGGGTAATCTTGGTGGTATCGTAAGTGTTACTCCGGTTACTGCAAGCAATAATGAAATTTATTTTCAACTTGGGGAGCTTGGTACAGAGACATTTATTGAGTATACAGGGGATAGTGGTTTACAAAGTTGGGTTGAATTTAGAATATCCACAGATGCGGTAACGGATGCCGGTATTATATTTGTTGGATTGGCAGAAGAAGGTTCTTCTGCTGCTGATTTTCTTAATGATGATGGCGCTGATGTGGCGGATAAAGATGTGGTTGGGTTTTGTGTATTTGAAGCTAATCCAGATACGGTGACATTTATTTATCAAACAAGTGGAAGCGCATTCGTTACTGACACATTGTCTGTTATTACTACCGCATATTTTACCGCTGGATTGCATTTTGATGGAGTTACTACTGTTGATATTTATATAAATGGCACTCAAGTATCTACCGTAGAAACGGATGTTGCTGGTTTTCCAGATGGTGAAGAATTGTCTCCAATTGTAGCTGTGAAAAATGGAGCAGCAGATAAAACAGTTTATTTAGATTGGATTAAATTTGTAAATGAAAGATAATTTGATGTCAAGATGGCTAAAATGAAAAATAGATTACAAAAGTTGGATAAAATAAGTTCTAAGATGATACATTGTTTTGTTTTAGTTTTAATTATTATGGTTGTGGTTTGGATAATTTTTGAACTTATTGTAGGCTATTCCACTTATCGCAATTGGTGGTTAGTGTTTGAGAAACTTATGACGGATTTGTTTAAATGATTGAGATCATTATTGTCTATTTGATTATCCTGGAATTGAAGACCATAAGGGATATAATCTTGTTCCGATTCTCGATTTCAATTCTGACCAAATTGCCGGAGTGGTTGCGGCAATTTTTAAAAGGCAGTTATAACAATTACGATGTCACTATGCGAGCGAATGTTTTTGATGGTTTTCATTTAACCGATGGAACAATCATTACTGGCAGTTTTGCATTGACGATGTATTTTAAATATGGACTGATAATAATGCTGTGGACTATTCCGCTTTTTTGGATAATCTTTTACCCGGTGTTGTTCAATTTCAATTATCATTTCATACACACATTGAAAGCATTTAGAGATTATGAATAAAGTTTATGGATATTCTCTTTCATTAGATTTGCATGATTGTGATATTAAGAAATTTAATAGAAAATCAATTAAAATGTTTTTTAAAGTGCTTTGTCAATTTACAAATATGACGCCCGAAAAGTTATCATGGTGGGATTACGAAGGAGAAGATATGATTCATGTGCCTATTCATTTATCAGGAATATCGGCAGTGCAATTTATAACCACAAGTTCTATCGTTATACACAGTTTAGATAAATTAGGAAAAGTTTTTATTGATTTTTTTTCTTGTAAGGAATTTGATCCCAATCAGATAAGAGAATTTTGTGCTAATTTTTTCGCAGGAGTAGAAAAACGATGGAGTTATTTTGAGAGAATTTAATGTTGTTATGATTATTCCTACCGGCATCGGATGTACTATTGGTGGTCATGCAGGGGACGCTACACCTGCCGCGAGGCTTTTAGCATCTGTTTGTGACAATTTAATTGTACATCCGAATGTAGTTAATGCTTCTGATATTAATGAAATGACTGAAAATATGTGGTATGTTGAGGGAAGTATTCTTGATAGATTTTTGAAAGGAGAAATTGCGCTTTCAAAACTTGGTCAAAATAAAATTTTATTAGTAGTAAATAAACCGATTCGTGGAGATACAATTAATGCGGTTGCAGCAGTTCAACATACCTTGGGAATTGACATAGAAATCAAAGAACTTGACATTTCGTTGCTTATGAACGGAAGTTTTAATAATGATGGAACTGCGGGCGGAAGTTATTCGGGGGTTGAGGAGTTAGTTGAGCAAATAAAACAATATGATTATGATGCTTTAGCCATTCATACTGAAGTCGAATTAAGTCGTGATATTGCTCTTAATTATTTTAAAAATGGTGGAGTTAATCCATGGGGTGGAATTGAAGCAATCGTTTCCAAATTAATCGCTACGGCAATAAATAAACCAGTAGCTCATGCTCCAATGGAACGTGAAGAAACTATTTTTGATAAAGAGTTAATTTTTTATTATAAAAATATTTCTTCTCAACCACGTACTTGTGCAGAATTATTGTCTACAACATATTTGCCATGTGTTCTGAAAGGATTAAATACAGCGCCTCGTATTGATCCATATGGACGACAATTAAATTATCCTATGGATGTTTTGATTTCTCCAAATAATTGTTATGGGATGCCTCATAAAATTTGTGAGGAGCGAAATATTCCCATTATTGCAGTGCGTGAAAATAACTGTTGCTTGAATAAGCCAATCCCAACTAATCACATTTTTGTTGAGAATTATTTAGAAGCTGCTGGTATTTTGGCTTGTATGCGAAGTTCTATTAATCCTAAATCAGTTTTGTATAATGTTAAAAGCATTTAGAGATTATGAAAGCAAGAGAAGATAAAATATTGCTATTAATTATCATCATTGTTATCTTGATGCTAATCAGAATGGATGCACAGGATTTATCGAACGAAGCAAACTTAACCGATGAGGTATATCATGTTGAACAAATGTATAATATTCTTAATCTTGATTCTCTTCGCGCTGAGTTTCAAGAGCTCGATCGCCAGCGATTTCAAATTCGCAGCAGCGGCTGGACTGGCGAGCTACGACTTCCACAACGATTGGGAAGCCTTAAAGACGCCACTTATGGGCGGTGTGGAATGGACAAAAGTCAAGAACCTTCCATTAGGGATTTTCATAGCGCCGACCATCGGCAATAAGAACGGCAAAAATATTTCAACGCTCGATGCTATTTTCCATACTGATTTATTGTCAAAGTTTGGCATCGGATTCTCCGCACAATTTTATGATGTAAGAAAATCAGGATTAGTATTCTTCAGAAATCGAAAGTTAGTTTTGACATGGAGATTGCGTTGAACAACTTCAGGGGCGTAAAATCAAGATATGATTATAGTCTAAATTTCTTACAAAATTATGTAAAAACCTATGAAACGATTCTTGATTTGGGAGCAAAAAATAATTTATCACATAAAATGAAAAGACGAGGATTTGAAGTTGTTAATACAAATTACGATCTGGATTTGGAACCCGAAAAACTTGAGAAGGAATTTTATAACGTGGTAACTGCTTTTGAAATATTGGAACATTTGATTGAACCTGCACAAGTTTTGAAAAGATTGAGTGGAAAATTATTGGCGTCTGTTCCATTAAATGTTTGGTTCTCCTCTCCGCATTGGACGACGGAGCCTTATGAACAACATTATCAGGAATTTCATCCGCAGCAGTTTGACAAATTGCTCCGTTATTGTGGGTGGGTAATCGTAAAGAAAAAAAAGGTGAGAATTGTTAAACGATTCGGCATAAGACAAATATTAAGTTTAATTTTTCCACGTTATTATTTTGTATATGCGGTAAAATAATATGAGAAAACTACTTTTAAATAGTTTTGTACATCGGGAAAAGTTAATAACTATTCTTAAAAATCAAGCAACGAAATCCGATTTTAAAGAAGAATGGGTAATGGAAAATTGGTGGGTCGAGGATGATGGACGGGGCTTTTTCCTGCTTTATTTAGGAGAACCGAAAGAGGCGAAATTAATTGCTCACATTTTGCATAAT